>ERZ1034984.873-NODE-873-length-31648-cov-24.186086_pt1 | contig 31648 bp, 29 predicted proteins | sample MGYA00520589_ERZ1034984 | MGnify/ENA primary metagenome ERZ1034984 (study PRJEB33766, sample SAMN09781790) | gut metagenome | biome: gut microbiome | host: Homo sapiens | place: Madagascar | study: EMG produced TPA metagenomics assembly of the PRJNA485056 data... | reverse complement strand
AGTGGAGCGGCATTTACAGAATATCACATTACCAGCTAAATTTCAACAAAAAAGCACTGCGCCCTAAACGCAGGCGGCAACTCCCTACCGGACGGTTTTGTTTTTCAAACACAACGCCGGGAGGGCGACTTTTGCAAGTTTTCCCTTCTCGGTCGTTTTTTACTTCCGAAAAGGGGGAATGTCACATGACATTATCTGAACTTTTGACTCTGCTGGCCCTTGGCATCAGTTTGCTGATGCTGATCGTCACAGTGATCTACGACACGATCGACATCGTGCTTCGCCTCAAAGAGCTTCAGACCAAAAATGAGCAAAAGAAATGACCGCCCTCGCTTAGCACCCGTTGGCGGTCATCTTCTTTTGACTTTCCGATAGGGAGCTAGCCGTTTGCGGGCCAGCGCCTTTTCTATTTATAGAATAACCTTCCTACGTCCAATTGTCAAGCGTTCGGCTTGCTTTGGGCGTTTCTTTTTGCGCAAAAATCCCGGAACGAAACCGTGGGGCTCCTTCCGGGGAACATCTCAACATCTTATTGCGCTCTGTCGATTTTTGTGCTATCCTGTAATTGCCATCTTGCGATGGCAGAAAGGCACTGCGCCCTAAACGCAGGCGGCAGCCCCCTACCGGTTCCCTAGGCGCCGGGACGGGCGATTTTCTCTTGTTGTTGCGCTTCCCCGGACGCCAAAAGCGAAAGGGGGGATTCCACCATGACATTTGAACAGGTCGTTCTCCTGCTCAGCCTGATCGGCGGGGCAGTGTACGTTACATTTCAGATCACATGGACCGTTTCTCACAGCGATGAACACAAGAAAAAATGACCGCCTCATAGCTTCCAACCTGAGCGGTCATCTTTTTCTTGACTAAACCGGTAAGGAGCCAGCCGTTTGCGGGCCAGCGCCTTTTCTATTTGTAGTATAACCTTCCTACGTCCAATTGTCAAGCGTTCGGCTTGCTTTGGGCATTTCTTTTTGCGCAAAAATCCCCGGAACGGAACCGTGGGGCTCCTTCCGGGGCCGCATCATTCAAATGTGATATGCACACGCATGCCCATACAGGCCGCCATTTTCTGTAAAAATTCCAGCGAAGGGTTTGCATTACCGTTCTCGAAACGTGATATATTCGCCTGTGCAGTGCCCATTTTCTCCGCCAACTGCTTTTGGGTCAATCCTAGCTCGCGGCGTCTGGCAATAACTGCACCAATTGCTTCATATAGGGGCCCAAGTCTATCATACTCAGCTCTCACATCAGAATTTTCTGCAAGAGCCTTTTGCTTGTACTCCTCGAAATTCATCATTAGCCTCCAAATACTTTATGCGAGGGGAGATGATCGCTCTCCTTTCTCATCTCCAAATCCATTTATTTTTATTCTACTACCTCGCGTTTCTCGATTTAGCGAGAAAATTATATACAACTTATCTATTTTTGTATTCTTTTAATCTCTTCTGTGCCGTTTCAATTTCGGATCGTCTAATTTTCTGATCCTTCTTTACAAAGCCATGCAGAAGAACGATCGTTTGGTTTTCATCTATAAAATAAATCATGCGCACTTGGTCGGTCTTATACTGGATTCTCAGCTCCCACAACTTTCCCTCTATAGGTTTCACATGCGGTTCACCCAAATTATTTCCCTGCTTTTTCAGGAGTTCCAGTTTTTTTAAAATTTTGCTCCTATACTTTGCCGGGAGTTCTTCCATGAAATCCAGCGCCGTGGTCTTGCCATTATTCTTTTCATAGACTACCATATTGAACATACAGGTATTTCCACCTTTCTACATTTTGATATTCCCCGCTTTCATTTTATTGCATACCGATTCATTTGAATGTTAGTGCATGAACCATTATAACCGACAGCTCGCCTTTTGTCAATATCATATATGATATGCGCCGTACATCAAAAAGCCCCGGAGTGAAACCGCAATGTTCACTCCGGGGCTTCGTTGATTCAACGGGTCATTTGGTGCAGTTCAAAGGGTATATTCAGTGATGCAATGCCCAATTTGTTGTAGAAACTAATTACTTGGTTGCCTTCTTCTGGGTATCAACCTTCATCACGACGATGGTATAGGTCTTACCATTGACAGTGACATCTTGGAAAGCCATCATACCAGTGCCCTTAGTCTCGTAGTTTGCAATTTCGGTAGAGACATAAACAACCTTATCCTTCGTAATATTTTCAGCAATCTCCAGTGCATTAATACCCTCGTTCAGAGTATTAAACAGCTTGCTGTCATACTTCACCTTGGTAGCATAGCTCACAATGTACATATTAGTATCCTTGCGATCCTTGCCAGCCAGAGCATCAAAAATAGCTTCCTTCTTGCTCGTCAGGATGGTATCAATGGTATCTTTCTCGCCAATCTTCTCTTCAACGATGCCAGCAACAGCCTTCGTCTTATTCTTCAGCTCAGAATCAGCAGCCTTGAAAGTGATCTCCACGTTCTTTTCACCGGTCTCACCTTCCACGACTTTCCCTAAAGGTGCCTTGATTGCGTCGTTAATAACAGCAATAACCTCTTTCTCATTCACAGAAGAACCACAGCCGGTCAGGACTGCCAGAGCCATAACGCCAGCGAGCGCAACGGCCATGAGTTTCTTAAACATTTTCATAATCGTATCCTCCAAAATAGTTTTCACACTGCACCCATTCAGGCGTTTTCTGTTCGCCTGATTTGTTAAGCTCATATTACCATTTTGTCACCGTTTATTCAATACCCTTTTTGATTTTTGTTTCATTTAACAATTTCAGGTGGCTTCTACTGGGCATTTTGCTGGAAGTCAAAGGAAAAATGGGCGGACAGAAAAAGCCCCTTGGCGGGGTACAGCCAAGGGGCGAATGCTTTTTTCAATGCCTTTTGCAATCACACATATTGCGTGGGCCTCCGGTCTTATCGAATGCCAAATTCTTTTATCAACTGATCGCGGTACACTTCATCTTCAGAAGCCCGCTTGACATCATCAATACGGCCTTGATCGAGGAGTTTCTTGACAAGGAGCGCCATTTGATTTTTGCCTTCAATTTCACCCTCGGCCTTACCTTTCGCAACGCCTTTTGCAACGCCTCTGCTTTCCACTTTATCAAGCACATCACACATATTGCGTGGGCCTCCTTTCCTGTCATCGGTGCTGGTATTATATGCGTCTTCAAATCGGTGGTCATTCGTCATGATGCTCAACAACTGAAGCGTTTCCTGCACATGCGTCAGATCCTGTGAACTTGGCACATAATCGCCATTCTCTCTTTTCTGCACAAAGTAGTCTGCAACCACCTTGAAATCACTTTGGAACAGCTCTACCTGCTCACGGTTCAGATACGCGATCTGGAATCTGCGCCTAAAACTTGCTTTCCGTTGAATAACAGCACGTTTACGATATCAGAGAATGCATCAAAGTAGATGTTCAGCATGGTATCACCTCGCAGATGTGCGTACTTCTGCTATCATTGTACCCTCTTTCAGCTCACAAAACAAGACGCAAAAAGCTCTCCGGCTTCCTATCACAGAAACCGGGGGGCTTTGTTCGCTTTATGGGTGCTTTCTCAAGCCCTCACGCCATTACTTGCGGGGGTTCTTGATCGCAGCCTGAGCGGGTGCCAAAATTGCAGGGCGTTTGGAGTGGCGATGATACGTTATTTGAAGATTTTCAGTTTGCCTTACTCCATCTCCACAATGATCTTCTCCAAATTTTCTTCCTGCAAATAGAATTCCGGCAGCTTTGCTTTATCATATCGCATATAGGGAACATCCTTCGTTCGCTGTTCCAGCAAGTTGGTGAAGAACCGCTCCCAGCTGAAAAATTCGCTGCTCTCAATGAAATCTGCCGGGTGTTCCATGATTTCAAGAATATCCGGCTGTCCGAGCAAGTCTGCTTTCAAGAGCAGCCATTCCAGCGATTCCGGCAAATACAAGCTGAACTTTGCGCTATCCTCCTGCATCAGGCGATAAATATCGTTCATCTGCGGGCCAAACGCTGCACCGTCTGCAATTATCAGAGCCTTCTCGGATTTCATTGGGAAGATCTTCTGTTTGATGTTATCCTTGCCTGATGCTGAAATACAGACGATTCCGTATTTTTCGCCAACCTTGCTGAAAAGCTGGAAGCCGGAATTGGCATCCTCCGTCAGAAATTTTTCAATGGTTTCCAGTTGTACATTACCGGCATTCAGTGAATCATAGACCGGGTACGCTTTATTATAAGTCCGTTTGAAGCGGCTGGTGGTCTTTTTCAGTTCCAGAATTGCGTTTACACTGTACGGCAGGGTGCTCAGATCTTCTCTTGTGACCAGCACATAGTAGTTGTCCGAATGCTGGATCGCACGGGCAAAGTCCAGACTTGAGACAAAGGTACTGCCCTCATCCACAAACACAATGCTGTCATGGGTCGCATTCAGCTGCAATTCCCAATTGACACCCGACAGAACCCTGCACGGCTTATCACAGCTCACCGTCACGCCGCTCTGTCTGCCGTAGGTTTCGTATGCTTGCAGCATCTCCACCAATGTCGTTTTGCCAGTGGCGCTGTCCCCTCGCAGGATCGTAATGTTCCGTTCCAGTTCGATCGTGAAAACGACCCGTCCGCTTCGGACTTCGATCTTATGTTTTCCCTTCATCCTATCGCCTCACACAAACTGAAATGCAATCGGCATCAGTTCTTCCATGCTGTGCACCACATCACCCGTGTTCAGGACTTTCACATCCACCGGGAATTTTTTCTTACCAAAATCCATGAGATGCCGCAGGTTGATGGTCAGGTCCTTCTTTTTCGCCAGCTTCAGAATAAAGGGTGCGCAGTTATCGCCACAAGTTGAGGCATTGAATACCTTTTCCGAGTCGTTTGCCATCAGTAACAGTGTTTTTGTGCCGCCAGACAGTTTTTCCGGCGAGATGACCCCCAGAACCGGACTTTCCACCGCATGAGGGCCTTTGACATCGGACTTATCAATTTTCTTGATGACCTCTTTGGCAAAGTCAGAGGTCAGCCACTCCTCCTCGTAGGTATAGTTAAAATAGACCGACGTATTGTAGACTGCCTCCGGCATATCTCCAAAGTAGATGTTCAGCATGGTATCACCTCGCAGATGTGAGTCACTTGTTATTATTGTACCCTCTTTCAGCTCACAAAACAAGACGCAAAAAGCCCTCCGGCTTCCTATCACAGAAACCGGGGGGCTTTGTTCGCTTTATGGGTGCTTTCTCAAGCCCTCACGCAATTTGATATGCTACCCCTAGAGTAGACAGAGTAAAAACAAAACTCTGAATACTCTGGGGGTAGCATATCATTCCGGCGCAGGGGGCGGCTTTTGACATCCGACTCAGGCAAAGGAGAAAGCGGGCCGGGGCATTCCGGCTCAGCCGGTCACTTTTTCCGGCTCTTCTTCCGCGATGCCGTCGGCGGTGTGGATCCACTTTCCGCTCTTGAGGCGGCTGATGCACCACACCGACTTGATCACATAATCCACGCGCAGGGCGAGGATGGTCAGCCAAGCAGGCCAGCCCAGCAGCAGGCCGCCCACGCCGCCCAGCGGGATGGACACCAGCCACATGAACAGGATGTCGGCCTTCATCAGGAACTTGGTATCGCCGCCGCCGCGCAGGACGCCTTTGGTCATGACGGACTGGATGCACTGGAAGAAGACGATCACCGCGTAGGCACCCATCATCTCTTCGGTCATGAGGATGGTCTCGTCGTTCAGGGTGTACATGGCGATGGTCAGCGGGCCGCAGGCCAGCACCATCACGGCGGCGATCAGGCCGAAGAAGATGCTCAGTACATAGAACGTATACCCCTGCTGCATGGCCTTCTCGCGGGAGCCTTCGCCCAGCGTATGGCCGGTAACGATGCTGGACGCGTTGGAGATGCCTTGGATCACTACGGTGAACAGGCGGTCGATGACCTGACAGATGGCGTTTGCGGCCACCACCGCGGCACCCATGTGGCCGAGGATGATGCTGACGATGTTGCCGCCCAGACCCAGCAGGCCGTCACTGACCAGCACCGGCAGGCCGAGGCGGAGATAGTTGGAGAAGAACTCCTCGCCGGGCATGTGCAGCAGGTGTTTGATCCGCAGACCCAGCTCCTTGTCCTTGAAGAGGATGTAACCGAAGGTGACGAGGAACTCCGACGTGCGGGCCAGCAGGGTGCCCAGTGCGGCACCGGCGATCTCCATCCGGGGAGCACCGAATTTGCCGAAGATGAAGGCATAGTTGGCGATCAGGTTGACCACGAAGGACACACAACTGACGATCAGGCCAAGCTGCGCCTGCCCGACCGAACGCATCAACTGGGCAGCCACAAGGCTGGTGCCGTGGATGATAAAGACAAAGGTCGTGATCCGCAGGTACCGCACGCCCTGTTCCACGACATGAGCCTCTGAGGTATAGATGCCCATGATCTGGGCGGGGAAGCACCATGTCAGAACGGCAAAGACGGAGGCCAGCGTAAGCGCCATCCGCAGCGCCATATTGAAGGTCTGACGTACCTTCTCCACCTCACGGGCACCCCAGTACTGCGCGGCAAGCACGCTGCTGCCGCCGATGATGCCCATGCAGAAGATGGTAAAGAAATTGTAATACTGGTTTGCCAGACTGGATGCCGAGATCTGCACTTCGCCGAACTGCCCCAGCATGATGGTGTCCAGCATGTTGACGCCCATATTGATGGCTTGCTGCAGCGCCACCGGCAGCATGATGCTGAGCACCCGTTTATAGAATTTTTTGTCGGTCACCAGCTTGAACCTTTGTTTCTGCGCGGCCACCTGCGATTCCTCCTTCACGTTTCCCAAAACTGTTTTGTATCGAACTAAATGGATGAAAAAGGACAGCAGCTCCGGAAAGCTGCCGACCTTTTTTCACTGATTTTACGCAGCTCAGCGCTTGCCAAGCTCTTTTTCGGCGGCATAGATCAGACCCTTCATGAAACCGGTGGGGTAGCAGAAGGAACCGGGCATCCCGCCAAAGCCCTCAATGGGTTTGAAACCGTGGTCGATGGAGATAACGGCATTGCAGTCACAGGCCACCAACTGCTTCATGATGGCGTACATATCGGCGTAGCCGTCTTCGGCCAGCACTTCCTCAAACACCGGCAGGGGGCTGTCCACATTGCGGAAGTGGACACAGAGGATCCGGTCGTCGTCGCACAGCTCCTTGATGTCCGACATCAGGTCGCCGAAGTCGCTGCCGCCTTCCAGCCAGCAGCCCACGCAGAGCTTGATGCCCAGCGCCTTGCTGCCGCCTGCTGCCTTGAAGGCCTTGCGGTAGCACTCCATATTATAGATCAGGCTGGGGATGCCTGCCATGCAGGCCAGCGGCGGGTCGTTGGGGTGCAGCGCCATCCGGACACCGGTCTCCTCGGCCACGGGGACGACCTTTTCCATGAAGTAGGCGAAGTTTTCCCAGATCTCCTCCTCCGTGTAGGCTCGGCTTTCGGCGTTGGGGCGGGCAAGGATCTCGGCTTGGTCGCAGAACGCGCTGTTGCCGCCGCGTGTGTGCTGGCCGACCCGGTGGTCGGTGCGCAGGATGCCGTTGGGCTGCCATGCAATGGAGGTGAAGGGGATCTTCTCCTCGCCCAGCACCCGGAGCATGTTGTTGAACCGCTCGATCTGGAAATCGCGGTCGGGCAGGTTGAGGTGGATGCTCTTATTTTTCTGCAGCTCATTGCAGGCCGCATCCGAAATGGTCATGCCGAAGCGGACCAGCTTTTCCTTTTGCTGCTGCAGGACTTCCCGGTTGATCTCATCGGGCTTGAGCATCAGGCTGACGTTTTCCACGCCCATCTGACGGATGAAGGAGAGCGTGGCATCGCTCTCGCTGGTGCGGACGGGGATCTGGGGACGCAAAGACATAAAATCGACCTCTTTTCGTTCGGTTCTTTTTCAGAAAAGCCGCCCGACGGCTCCGGCCGCCGGGCGGTTCGTGTGATCAGCCGTAAATGGGGCAGAAGAAGTTTGCACTGAGCACGATACTGATGACGGCCAGCACGATGAAGGGCAGCGTGAACTTGAAGGTCTCGCTGAGCTTATAGCCGGTCGATGCATAGGCGATGCCGCAGGCAGGCGAGCCGGAGGGGAATGCGATGGCGATGCCGGAGCAGAAGGAAACGATCAGCACCAGACCGCGGGGATCCCAACCGGCTGCAATGGCAACGGAAGCTGCCACGGGGATCAGGACATTGGAGGTCGCGGAGTTGGACATGAAGGTGGTCATCACGACCGTGACGACTGCGAACACGAACATGACGAACAGGCCGCTGGGGTTGCCGCCCAGAATCTTCAGGATGGCGTTGCCGATGACGTCACAGGCACCGGATTTGCCCAGAGCGTCGGCAATGACCAGAACACCGGCGATCATCCAGACGGCGTCGATGGTGATGGCGTTGACGGTCTCCTTCACGGACATGCAGCCGGAGAAGGTGATGATGAGCAGGCAGGTGACGGGGATCAGGTACATATAATCACCCAGCTGCTTGCTGAAGAACAGGGAGATCATGACAACGAGGAACAGTCCGAGGATCAGGTTCTCCTGCCATTTGGGCAGCGGGGTCTTTTCCTTCTTCTTGCCGCCCTTGCCTTCCAGCTTGGCGGAGTCGAACTTCTTGTTGGGCAGCCACTTCCAAGCGAAGAGGCAGTAGACCGTCAGGATGATGCAGGGCAGGATCATGACCTTGAAGCGGGTCATCAGGTCCAGCAGCATGCCCTCAGAGCCTTCGGGCAGCATGCCTTCGTAACGGGCATTCAGGTTCAGGTGGCTGGCAGCGCCCATGCCGATGGGCAGCTTGGAACCCCAGATGGCGATCATGGCCAGCAGAGGGATGGTCATACGGGTGGGGGTGACTTCGCCGGAATCGCCCAGACCGACAAGGAACATCAGCATGACGACCATGTTGGCGGTGGTGGGCATGAAGCAGGCCAGACCGATGACCACGACGTACAGGCCGATGACCAGCGCCATGCCGCTCTTGCCCTTCAGGCGGAGCATCTGAGCCTGAATCTTATCCACGACGCTGGTCTTCTGGAATGCAGAGACCATGCCGAACATACCGACCAGCAGGATCAGGGTCTTGTTGCAGAAGCCTGCAAAGGCTTCCGGGATGGTGAATACCCCGGTCAGGGCCAGCAGGACGCAGCAGGTCATGGTGGTCAGACCGAATGGCCACTTGTTCAGGAGGAAGCCGACGATCATGAACGCCATGATCGCAAGCACAATATAAAGTTCCATACGAAACGGCTCCTTTTCCTTTACTTACTTCTTTTACCTTCATTTACCCTGTCCGTGTTCCGCACTGACCGGCCAGAGCTGTCTCCGAAAATGTTTTCTGTGTGCACACATGCCATTTCCATATCGCTATGCTACAACTTTTCCCCTTCTTCGACAATCGGGAAATCTGCTAAAAACTTAACAAAAATTTATCCGCATCCCACAAACGTTCGGTTTTCTGAACGATTCGGCGCAGAATGTGAACTTCTGCGTTTCAAAAAATTTCATATAGGCGGAGGAGCTGAAACCGGAAGCTCCCGGAGGTTTTACAAAAAGATTCCGAAACTTTTACAAAGGAGGCAGGTTTGAGAGGGTGGATTCCCCCGGTGCAAGCCCGAATTTTCCCCCGTGCCACTTGTATTCCATAAAATTGAAACGAAATGAATCGAAAAATGAACCACAAAATTCACATTTTGCAATTTTGTGGCGTCCGTCAAAAATTGAGAGTCAAAATCGGTCGAAAAGCGAATTGCTGTATGCAAAACTTTTGGCTAGAATGAGCAAAAAGGCTGCTGTGAGTGTAAGGTCCAGCTCTGTGCGAGTTGCCGGACGGTGGCGCCCCGTCCGGCAAGAGTGCTTACACTCCGGCCCTTGGTCGTAAAAAACAAAAGGAGGCAATTCACTTATGACATCCCAGTTGATTATCACGTTGGCGATCCTCGCCTTCATGATCGTAATGTTCGTGTGGCAGAAGTTCCCCATGGGCGTTACCACAATGACCTGCTGCGCACTGCTGGCAGCGTTCGGTATCCTCTCCCCCTCGGAAGCGTTCGGCGGCTTCACCAACAACAGTATCATTCTGGTCGCTCCCATGATGGCGCTGAGTTCTGCCATCACCAAGACCAGCATCGTTCCCTATATCCGTAATAAGGTCAACAGCCTGAGCGGCAAAAAGGGCATCGTCCTGATCCTGTTCTTCTATCTGATCGTCATCGCATTCGTCCAGTTCATCCCCGCAACCGCAACCTTCTCCATCATGATCGTCTTCCTCGCATCCCTGAGCAACGACGGCGAAGTCACCCCCACCCGTCTGCTCATGCCGATGCTGGGCATCAGCTGTGCATGGAAGGGCTTCTTGCCCATCGGTATGGGTGCCACCAGCTTTGCGACCATCAACGCCATCTACGGCACCATCATCACCGATGAAGGCTACTGGCTCGGCATGTTCGACAAGTTCAGGGTCTCCATCCTGCCCGTTGTCTGCCTGACCATTTACTGCTTGGTCGCATGGAAGCTCCTGCCCAAGCGCGGCACCGTCAACGCAGCAGAGGCAAAAGAGGTCAAGGAGACCAAGACCCTTCCCAAGGCACAGGAAACTCTGGTTTACGTGGTCTTCATCGCTGTCATGGCTGTCCTCGTCCTGAACAAGTGGACCGGCAAGCTGATGTATGTTGCTCCCGCTCTGGGCGTTCTGGTCCTGATCTATGGCAAAGCCCTGAGCGTTCCAGAAGTGACCAAGGCTCTGACTGCGGACATGATCTTCCTGATGGCCGGCGTTCTGGGCGTGGCAACTGCCATGACCAAGTCTGGCGCAGGCGACCTGATCGGCAACGCGATCCTCGGCGTTCTGGGCGGCCATCCTTCTTCTCTGGCTGTCATGTTCCTGTTCAGCACCGTCTGCATCATCATGACCACCCTGATGTCCAACTCCGCAACGTCCAACATCCTGTACACCGTCGGTGCTACGGTTTGTCTGGCAGGCGGCTGGGATCCCCGCGGCATCATGCTGATCGTTGCCATCGCAAACGTCATCTCTCTGGGCTTCCCCTCCGGTGCAGCCGAGACCGCTCTGATCTACGCAGCAGGCAACTACAAGCTGTCTCAGGTGGCAAAGTTCACCGTTCCGTACATTCTGATCGCGATCGTGACCATTTCGCTTTCGGTCAACTTCTTCTTCCCGATCTACGGGTGATGTGATATAGTTGTTCTAGGGAGGTTCGTTTTATGGAAAAGAAATTCTTCTATGCTTCGACGGCCGGACGCCTCGGCATGAGCAAAGAGGCAATGGCGACTCACTGGGAGCACGCCATCCCGGTTTACCGCAATGCACCCCACGTCTGGAACGTAGGCGGTCAGGACAACGTCGCATCCTTCCTGATCGACACCGGTGCCGGCCTGATCCTGATCGATACCGGTCTGTGCCCGGAGACGCTGTATCTGCTGATCGACCGCATCTGGCGTTCCGGCCATGACCCCAAGAACATCAAGAAGATCTTCCTGACCCACTGGCACGGCGATCATTCCAGCTGCGCACGCTACCTGCACGAGATGACCGGTGCCGAGATCTGGCTGTCCAAGGAGGACGAGGTCGAGCATCAGCGCTCCCTGCACGATGAGGAGTTCCAGAAGCACATCCCGCCGATGGAGATCCCCGATTACACCGTCACCAATTTCTATGACGACGACAAGCCCATCGTCATGGGCAATATGATCATCCGCACCAAGCTGTGCCCCGGCCACACGCCGGGCGTGACCAGCTTCTTCTTCGAGGATACCGACGAGAAGACCGGCAAGACCTACCGCTGCGCGTTGCACGGCGGTCTGGGCGTCAACCCCATGATGCGCCCGCAGAACCTGCAGGAGCTGGGCTACCCCGTCGAGATGGCACACCGCTTCATCAAGGACTGCTACGAGCTGGCCAAGATGCCCGTGGACATTGCGCTGTCCAGCCATCTGAATCAGGCCAACATCCTGCCCAACATCCCCAAGGACCCGGACGATTACACCGTCTTCGTGGCCGATTACGCATGGGCCGATGTCCTGATCAACCGCGCCGATGCCACCAAGGAGTTCTACCCCGAAGTGTACGGCAACAAGTAACCGGAAAGAGGGAGCGCAAACCATGGAAAAGAAATTTCATTACGCCTCGACCGAAGGGCGTCTGGGCATGAGCAAGGAGGCACTGGCCACCCATTGGGAGCATGCCATCCCGGTCTACCGCAATGCGCCCCACGTCTGGAATGTGGGCGGGCAGGACAACGTCGCGTCCTTCCTGCTGGATACCGGCGAGGGCCTGATCCTGATCGATACCGGCCTGTGCCCGGAGACGCTGTACCTGCTGATCGACCGCATCTGGCGTTCCGGCCACGACCCCAAGGACATCAAGAAGATCTTCCTGACCCACTGGCACGGGGATCACTCCTGCTGCGCACGGGTCCTGCACGAGATGACCGGTGCCGAGATCTGGCTGTCCAAGGAGGATGAGGCCGAGCATCAGAAGCACGCGGAGGACACCTTCCCTGCGTATGTCACCCCCTACACGGTCACGAATTTCTACGATATGGAGCACCCCCTGACCATGGGCCGCTTCACCATCACCTTCCGCCTGTGCCCCGGCCATACGCCGGGCGTGACCAGCTTCTTCTTTGAGGATACCGACGAGAAGACCGGCAAGACCTACCGCTGCGCCCTGCACGGCGGCCTCGGTGTCGGACAGATGAGCAAGGAAGGCGTCATCAAGACCGGCACGGACCCGGAGCTGCCCCACCGCTTCATCAAGGATTGCTATGAGCTGGCCAAGATGCCGGTGGATATCGCACTGGCAAGCCACCTGAACCAGAACAACATCCTGCCCAACATCCCCAAGGACCCGGACGATTACACCGTCTTCGTGGCCGATTACGCATGGGCCGATGTTCTGATCAACCGCGCTGAAGCCGTCAAGAAATTCTATCCCGAAATCTACGGTACTTCCGGACAATAACCGGCTCCGTATCACCAAGGCGCAAGTCGGTAAAGCGGCTTGCGCTTTTGGTGATGAAAAGACCATGTACCAAAGGAGAAAAAACAGACCATGCCCGAACGGATCATTGTAAAGATTAACGAAAACGATAATGTGGCCGTGGCCATCCACGACCTGCCCGCCGGGGCGGAGTTCCTGCCCGGCCTGAAAACCCGGGAGCCGATCCCGCAGGCGCACAAGATCGCGCTGACCGATATCCCCAAAGGCGGCGAGATCATCCGCTACGGTGTCGTGCTGGGCTACGCCAAAAAGGAGATCCCGACCGGAAGCTGGATCAACGAGTTCATGCTCGATCTGCCCGAAAGCCCCAAGCTGGACAACCTGCCCTACGGCACCAACCTGAAACCCATGGAAGCGCTGCCGATGCCGGAGCGCACCACATGGATGGGCTACCGCAACAAGGTCGGCCCCGCCGGAACCCGCAACCTGCTGGGCATCGTGACCACCGTCCAGTGCGCTGCCGGTGTCCTGAAGGTGGCCGTGGAGCGGATCCGGAAGGAGCTGCTGCCCAAGTATCCCCATGTGGACGGTGTGGTCGCCGTCACTCACCCTTACGGCTGCGGTGTGGCCATCAACGCGCCGGAGGCCAAAGTGCCCATCCGGGCCGTCACCAACCTGATCCGCCACCCCAATTTCGGCGGCGAGATCATGGTCGTGGGTCTGGGCTGCGAAAAGCTGACCTATGACCGTGTCCTGCCTCCGGAGGACATCACCCCCGAAAACGTCCTGACCCTGCAGGATTACGCCGGACACGATGCCATGATGCAGGCCATCCTCGATATGGCCGACAAAAAGCTGCAGAAACTGGAACAGCGCCGCCGGGAAGAGCTGCCCGTCAGCGAATTGCTGATCGGGATGCAGTGCGGCGGCAGCGATGCCTTCAGCGGCATCACCGCCAATCCCAGCGCCGGTTACGCCGCCGATATGATCGTCCGCTGCGGCGGCACCGTGATGTTCAGCGAGGTCACCGAAGTCCGGGACGGCGTGCAGCTTCTGGCCGCTCGCTGTGTGGATGCCCACGTCCGCGACCGTCTGGCCGAGGAGATGAAGTGGTACGACGATTACCTCGCCGCAGGCGGTGTCGGCCGCGACGCCAACCCCACCCCCGGCAATAAGGCGGGCGGTCTGGCCAACATTGTGGAAAAGGCCATGGGTTCCATCGCCAAGAGCGGTACCAGCCCCATCGTCGAAGTGCTCAGCCCGGCCGAAAAGCCCACCAAGCACGGCCTGATCTATGCCGCCACCCCGGCTTCCGATATCGTCTGCGGCCCGTCTCAGGTCGCCTCCGGCATCGGCCTGCAGGTCTTCATGACCGGCCGCGGCACCCCCTACGGGCTGGACGTCTCCCCCGTCATCAAGGTGTGCAGCCGGAACGAGATGAAGGAGCACTGGTTCGACCTGATCGACATCTCCGCAGGCGAGGTCGCCACCGGGGAAAAGACCATCGCCGAGGTCGGCACCGAGATCTACAACTTCATCTTGGATGTGGCCAGCGGAACGAAACAGCCGTACAGCGATCAGTACGGCTTCCACAACGACATGTGCATCTTCAACCCCGCACCCATTACCTGATCTTATAAAATTCAAACTCACAGGAGGAAACCTTTATGTCCCCGATCGTAGAAAAAATGGAAATTTTCCCCGTAGCCGGTACCGACTGCATGGAGCTGAACCTGTCCGGTGCGCACGCACCGTACTTCACCCGCAACATTGTCATCCTGACCGATTCCAACGGCGTTGAGGGCGTGGGCGAAGTGCCCGGCGGCCAGAAGATCACGGCGGCACTGGAATCCGTGAAGGATCTGGTGGTCGGCACCCGCATCGTGGATTACAAGCAGACCCTGAACAAAGTCCGCGCATGGCTGAACGCCAACATCAAGGACGATGTCCGCGGCCTACAGACCTTTGACCTGCGCACCGGCGTCCATGTTGTCACTGCCGTCGAGGCTCCGCTGCTGGACCTGATGGGCAAATTCTTGGACGTCCCCGCCGCCGCTCTGCTGGGCGACGGCATCCAGCGGGAGCGGGTGCGGTTCCTGTCTTACCTGTTCTATGTGGGCGATCAGAAAAAGACCGACCTGCCCTATACCGATGAGTCGGACTCCGACTGCGAGTGGTACCGCATCCGCCACAACGAGGCACTGACCCCGGAGGCCATCGTGGCGCAGGCAAAGGCGACCCACGAGAAGTACGGCTTCGAGGACTTCAAGCTCAAGGGCGGCGTTCTGGAACCGGAAGAGGAGCTGAAGGCGGTGCAGGCCCTGAAGGCCGCCTTCCCCGATGCCCGGATCGATCTGGACCCGAACGGCTGCTGGAGCCTTGAAAAGTCGCTGGAGCTGGCACCGGAGCTGAAGAAAGTGCTGGCTTACTGCGAGGATCCCTGCGGCGCCGAGAACGGCTTCTCCGGCCGCGAGACCATGGCCGAGTTCAAGCGGGACAGCGGCATGCCCACTGCCACCAACATGATCGATACCGACTGGCGGCAGATGTGCCACTGCATCTCCCTGCGCAGCGTGGATATCCCTCTGGCAGACCCCCATTTCTGGACCATGAACGGCTCGGTCCGGGTCGGCCAGATGTGCAATGATTTCGGCCTGATGTGGGGCTGCCACTCCAACAACCACTTCGACATCTCTCTGGCCATGGTCGTGCAGTGCGCTGCCGCCGTGCCCGGCAAGATGAACGGCATCGATACCCACTGGATCTGGCAGGAGGGCCGCGAGCGCCTGACCAAACAGCCCATGCAGATCGTGGACGGCTGCATCGACCTGCCCAAGGCTCCCGGCCTCGGCATCGAGATCGACCGCGAGCAGATTCTCAAGGCCAACAAGCTGTACGTAGAAAACTGCCTTGGTGCCCGCAACGACGCCATCGGCATGCAGTATCTGATCCCCGGCTGGAAGTTTGACAACAAGCGTCCCTGTCTGGTGCGCTGAGCTGCAAAAAGAACCGTTCTGATGCAGGAGCCGGCACCGCAGGGTGCCGGCTCTGTTTTTTAAGGAGGCCCTGAAATGGAACATCCCGTCATTACCAAGATGCAGGTCATCCCCGTGGCCGGTTACGACAGCATGCTGATGACCCTGTCGGGCGCGCACGCGCCCTGTTTTACCCGCAACCTTGTGATTCTGACCGACAGTCTGAACCACACCGGCATCGGCGAGATCCATGGCGGCGACTATACCTGCGACTGCCTGAACTTTGTCCGCCCGCTGGTGGAGGGGCAGCCCATTGCCGCCTACCGGCAGATCTTGCAGAAGATCCACAAACTGGCCCGGCACGAGCCGACCGACGACGGCGAGGGCATCCAGACGCTGGACATCTCCAAGCTGAAGTTCGTGGTCAAGAGCGAATGGGCCATCGAGTGCGCCATGCTGGACCTGATGGGCCAGTATCTGGGCGTCCCCCTGTGCCAGCTTCTGGGTGAGGGGCAGCAGCGCAGGGAGGTGGAGATGCTGGGCTACCTCTTCTACGTCTCCGACAAGGCAAAGACCCCCGCCGGGGAGATGCAGTATCTGGACGAATCCGGCAACCCGGACCCGTGGTTCCGCCTGCGGCGGGAGGAGATCCTGACTCCGGAGCGGATCGTGGAGGAAGCACAGGCCGTGCAGGAAAAATACGGCTTCCGCAATTTCAAGCTCAAGGGCGGCGTCCTGACCGGGCAGGAGGAGATGGACGCGCTCCGGGCGCTGAAAAAGGCGTTCCCCGATGCACGGATCAACATCGACCCCAACGGGGCGTGGAGCCTTGCCGAGGCGGTGGAGCTGTGCAAAGGGATGCACGACGTCATCACCTATGTGGAGGATCCCTGCGGCCCGGAGGCCGGGTTCTCCGGCCGTGAGATCATGCGGGAATTCAAGAATGCCACCCAGTTCCAAGTTGCCACCAACATGATCGCGACCGACTGGCGGCAGTTCTACCACACCGTCAGCCTGAACGCCTGCGATATCATCCTTGCCGACCCGCATTTCTGGGGCTTTGACGGCACCATCCGGATGAGCCAGCTGTTGGATAGCTGGGGGCTGACGTGGGGCGTGCATTCCAACAACCACTTCGATATCACGCTGGCCGCCTTTGCGCAGGTGGAGGCCGCCGCCGTGGGCACCCCCGCCCCGCTGGACACCCACTGGATCTGGCAGGACGGCCAGAACCTGCTGGACGACACGCCGCAGATCCGGAACGGACGCCTTCAGGTGCCGGATGCTCCCGGTCTGGGCGTCCACCTGAACATAGACCGCGTTATGGCCGCCAACGCACTGTATCGGAAGCTGCCCTCCCATGACCGGGATGACGCAAAGGCCATGCAGTACCTGATCCCCGGCTGGAAATACGACCACAAGAAGCCCTGCCTCGTCCGCTGAAGCAGCACAAAAGAACCAGAACGCCCCCGGCAGCCGTGTCTGTCGGGGGCGTTCTGGTTTTAGAAGGATTGTCTGGTGAGAGAAAATAGCTAGGTTTGATGAAATATAAGGAGAAATGGGTCAATACAAGGAAATTTTTGTGGCAGGACCGTTTTTCGTCGGCCTCTGACAATAAGATACCGCAGGTGCGCTTTTTTTACAATTGACGAATTGCTACAAAAACACAGGCCGGAATCGGCATTCTGGCACTGCTTTCAGAAAGTGAAATCATGGTTTCATCCATGGGTTGCAAAGTGCTTCCGGGCCAGCTCGATCAGGGCCATGCAGGCGGGGGAAGTCTCGGCATAGCGCGGAACCGCGCAGACAAAATCGAACGAAGGGGCATTTTCCAGCGGGAGGACTTCGCAATGTTCCAGCCGGGCGGCGCTCCGTTCGGGCAGGATCGCTGCGCCGTAGCCCTCGTCTGCCAGCCGGACAAGGTCCTTCCAACCGGCGGCGGTGTATAGGGAAATGGGGTACAGGTGCTCCCGCCGGAACAGGCGGTCCACCAGTTCCCGCCCGAACTGCTGCTCGTCCGGCAGGACAAAGGGCAGGCAGCCGCAGACCGCCAGACCTCCGGCACGGATCTCCGCGCTGATCATGCTCTCCGGAACGGCAAGGCAGAGGGTGTCGTGGAGCAGGGGAACGTATTCCAACAGGCTGCTGGGCTTGACGGCACAGAGGAAGGAGAGGTCGGCCAGCCCGTTGGTCAGATACTGCTTGGCCGTGTGGGTCGTTGTGACCATCCGCTCCACCTTCAGCTGCGGGAACTGCAGATACAGCTTCGGCAGCAGTTTTTCCTCCAACAGGTGGCAGATATCCGCCGACCCGGTGACCCGGAGCTGTCCCTGCTGCCGCCGGAGCTGCTCGATGCTCTGATAGGTCTCCTCCTTGATCTGCACCATCTCGCGGGCACCCTTGAGGTAGATCTGCCCGGCCCGTGTGGGCACCAGCTTCCGGTTTACCCGGTTGAAGAGCGGCCACCCGGCTTCCCGTTCCAGCTTGGCCAGACACTGCGTCATGGCCGGCTGGCTCAGATGGGCCTTTTCGGCCGCTTCCGACAGGCTGCCCGTCTCGGCGATGAGCAGCAGATATTCCAATGCGTGAACGTCCATGATCTCTCCCTTTTCTCAGATCGAAAGCAATTCCAGAAGATAATTCCACGCGGCGGTCTTTTCCGCTCCGCTGCGGAAGACAAGGCAGGCGTAATTATAGAGCCTCGGCCGCAGCGAGAAGGGGGACACCGGATCCCGCGGCGAAAAGCATCTCCGCGGGACGATGGCGGCACCGTATCCGTTGCAGACCATCTCGTACAGGATGTTGGTGTTGGAGCTTTGGAAGATGACCTTCGGGTGGACGCCCGCGTGCTGGAACAGTTGTTGCAGCACCGGGTAATAGGACATCTCCTCGCTCGGCATCATAAAGGGCAGGTCGTCCAGCCGCCGCAGCGGCAGGCCGGGCAGCTCGGCTCCCGCCGTCAGGGCGGAGGCGTCGTACCCCAGCGGGTACTGGTCCGGCAGCACGACGATCAGCTCCGAGCTTCGCTTGACGATGTGCTCTGCCGGGCAGGCGTCCGGATCCGGCAGGCTGCAAAGGGCAAAATCCACGTTGCCTTCCTGCACGAGACGGAGCGCCTCCTGATTGTAGCTCTCCACGAACTGAAGCTGCACCGCCGGGAACCGGCCGGTGAAGGCCCCGAAGATCCGGGCAAAGATCTGCGCGCCGCCGCCGGGCGTTCCCGCCACCCGCAGGCAGGGCACCTCGCCGCCGCCCAGATTCGCCAGCGCCGCTGCCGTGCGCTGCTGTACCGACAGCATCCGGCGGGAGCCGTTCAGATAGATCTGCCCTGCGGGGGTCAGGGTGATGCCTTTGCGGCTGCGGAGGACCAGCCGGGTGCCCAACTGCGCTTCCAGATTGTCCAGCCAGCCGCAAAGCCCCGGCTGCGACACCCCCAGCCGCCGGGCCGCCCCGGTAAAGGAACCCTCCTGCGCCAGCGCGATGATATACTGCTGTGATGTGAGGTTCAAGGCCGCATTCCTCCTGTTATAATTTCTGCTTATAGTATACATCGCTTTTTCCGGATTGAAAAGAGTCGGAAGATAAAATATACTAATGTTACCAACAGTTGCATGCAAAAATGAGTCGAAAATCCCAAGCAAACTCCGGAGAAGAATAACCAAAACCGATGAATGTCAAAGGAGTGAATCTGTTATGAGTATCCATCTGATCCTGACCCTTGTCACATTGCTTGTGGTCGTGATCATGTTCCTGAGCGGCAAGTTCAATTTCGGCTGGATCGGCATGTTCTGTGCCACGTTCCTGTGCGCCACCGGTGTGCTGAGCTTCAAGGACGCATACGCCAACTTCGCTAGCACCAACGTTGTCATGGTCGGTGCCATGTTCATTCTGGCCGGTGCGCTGGGCAAGACCACCTTGGTCGATCATGTCCGCAACTGGATCATGAGCAAGGGCACCAGCGGTCGTTCCATCGTCTTCCTGTACCTGCTGGGTTCCATCCTGCTGACCCAGCTCGTCAGCCCCTTGGGCGTCATCGCCATGCTGCTGCCCCTGACCGCAGCCTTGGACGAGAACTCCCCCGTGCAGCCTTCCCAGCTTCTGTACCCCGGCGCTGTCTGCTCCCACGCCTCTCAGGCGATGCTGCCGGTCGGCGCCGGCCTGACCTACTTCGTCACGGCCAACGCCCTGATGGAGGCCAACGGTGCCGAGCAGCGCTTTACCATGTTCGATAAGTCCGCCGTGGTCTTCGTTCCCGCTCTGGTGGCGTTCCTGTACATGGCTTTTATCGGCTGGAAGCACTTCCCCGTCATCAAGATCGACGCGGCCAAGATCGACGAGAGCCGCGCCGGTAAGGCGAAGAAGATCGACCCCAAGACGGAAAAGGTCATCTACATCGTCTTCATCCTGACCATGATCGCCATCTGCTTCAACAGCTATCTGCCCTTCCCCATGTACATCATCCCCATCATCGCGGACCTGATCCTCGGTGCGCTTGGCTGCATCAACATGAAGGAAGCCAAACAGTATGTCAACTTTGAAACCATCCTGATGCTGGCGGGCCTGCTCTGCTTGGCGACTGCGATGCAGCAGACCGGTGCAGCCGATCTGGTGGCAGAGTTCATCGTCAAGGCACTGGGCGGCAACCCCTCGCCGCTGGCCATCATGGTCGCCTTCTATGTCGTCGGCGCGACCCTGACCCAGATCATGAGCAACACGGCGACCTACAACGTCCTGATCCCGCTGGCCATCATCACCTGTGTGAGCCGCGGTGTGGATCCCCGCGGTGTCGTCCTTGCCATCTCCTGCGGTACCACCGGCGCAATGCTGACCCCCATGTCTTCTCCCTCGATCGCCATCGCCTTCGGCGCGGGCGGTTACAAGATCAAGGACGTCTTCCTTGCCTGCCTACCGCTGTGGTTCCTGTATGGCATCACCGTCATCATTATGGCAAATCTCCGCTTCCCCATGGTATAATCCCTGTATGACACTGTAGAAGAGGTACATCACATGAAGATCACTGAAGTCACGACGTATTCCGTTCATACCACCCAGTTCCGTAATTTCAACTTTGTCCGGATCGACACCGACGAGGGCGTCCACGGCGTGGGCGAGCTGTTCTGCATCGGTGCCGACAAGGCCACGGCCGAGATGGTCAAGTATGTCTCCGAGTGGGTCGTCGGCATGGACCCGCTGGACCGGGAGCGGATCCAGAAGCGGATCCTGAACTACTCCCGCTTCCCCGGCGGCAGCATCCTTTATACGGCGGCCAGCGCCATCGATCTGGCGCTGTGGGACATTGCCGGAAAGATTGCCAACCTGCCGGTGTACAAGATGGTGGGCTCTGTGCGGGACCGCGTGCCCGTTTACTGCCACACCATGGGCAAGGACAGCAAGGCTGCGCTGGAAATGTTGCAGCCCAAGATCGAGAAGTATGGCTACAAGGCCTGCAAGGTCGGCGTGAAGGGCCTCGGCTACTTCCCCAACGGTTCCGCCGAAGCACGCCTCGTGGAGATGTTTGAGGGGATGCGGAACGCCCTTGGTCCCGATTTTGAGATCGGCATCGACATGCAGAGCAAGATCTATGAGCCGCGGGAGGGCCGCCGGGTGGCGAACCTGATCGAACCCTACCGTCCCTTCTTTGTGGAGGAGCCGATCCGCCCGGACAATCTGGAAGCATGGACCGAAATGGCGCAGGGCCTGAACGTTCCGCTGGCCACCGGCGAGCAGATCTTCGACCCCTATACGTGGGAGCGTCTGCTGGCGCTGCACGCCGTGGATCTGCTGCAGCCGGACATCCTGCTCTGTGGCGGCTTCACCGGGATGCGGAAGATCGCCGCCATGGCAGAACCCAGTTTCCGCAAGCTCAGCCCCCACAACCCGCTCAGCACGCTGGCAAACTGCATCAACGTCCACTTCTGCATGTGCACCTACAACACCACCTTCCTTGAGAACGAGCCGCGGGAAGAGGGGCTGGACGCCGAGCTGGTCACCGATGTGCTGAAGGTGAAGGACGGTTTCATCACCCCCAACGACAAGCCGGGCTGGGGCATGGATCTGGACTACGACTTCATCGAAAAGCACGAGCCGATCGTCTGGAGCCGCGTCAAGCTGGATTCTCCCACGGCCTACACGCTGGGCGGCGCACCCCACATCATGTAACCATTTCCCCGCGATCGCTTTTCTGAAACGAACGGCGGATTGTCTCCAAACAACAAAATCCGGGAGGTCCTCTCGCACAGGATCCTCCCGGATTTTGTTGTTTTCAGGTTCAGCAGTTGTATTCCGGCTTGATGTCGAACTTCTTCAGATACCGCCAGAGGGTGGTCTTGCTGACCCCCAGCTCGTCGGCGACCTTCTGCCGGTTGCCGTGGTATTTTTTGAGCAGGGCGGCGATCTCCACCGCCTTCTGATTCTTGTAGAGGACGATCTGCTCGGTGCCCGGCAGCATCCGGGGCGTCACCTGCTCCAACTGCTGCCGGAGGAAGACCTCGTCGATGTTCCGCTTCCGGGTCAGGAGGACCAGACGCTCACAGACGCTGCACAACTGGTCCAAGTTGCCCGGCCACTCGTAGTCCAGCAGGTAGTTTCTGGCTCCCTGTGTCAGGTGGACGTAGCGCTTGTATTTTTCCTGCCAGTCGTCCAGATAAAGCTCGGTCCAGCCGAGGATATCGGCCCGGCGGCGGCGCAGCGGCAGCACCTCCAGACTCAGGACGCTGAGCGCATAGTAGAGGTCGCTGCGGAACTCCCCCTTCTCCACACGGGAGATCAGGTTCACGGCGCTGGATGCAATGACCCGGACGTTGGCCGCCACCGGCCGGGACGGGCCGTTGTGGAGGAAGCGGCCCCGGATCAGGCAGAGCAGCTTGTACTGGGTCTCCGGCGGCAGCATTTCCACATGGCTGAGATAAAGGGTGCCGTCCTGCGCCATTTCGGCGTAGCTGTCCACCGTGGAGTCCTTCCGGACGGTGTAGTTGCCGAACAGCATATTGTCCAGCGTTTCCGGCAGCCATGCGCTGCAGTCGATGGTCACGAAGGCGTTGTTGTGCACAAGGCTTTCGTTGTGGATGCACTGGGCAAGGATGTTCTTGCCGCTGCCGGTCTCACCGGTCAGGAGGACGGGCGCGGAGAATTTGCTGATCCGCTTGGCCAGATCCAGCATGCTACGGGTCTCCGGGGACTCACAGATCATATTCTCGAAGCTGTACCGGGCCACGAAGCCCCGCTGATACAGCTCCCGGCGCATCTCGCTGTCCATTTCGATCAGGCGCTGGCCTTCCTGAAACGTCAGGACGGCGCCCTCGATCTGGCTGTCCACCAGAATGGGGGCGATGTTGACCACCACCGCCTTGTGGTTGATGTCCAGCACGAAGGCGTAAGCCTCCTGCCCCCCGATCAGGGCGTTGTCCAGCACGTTCTGGTTCAGGTTGGGCAGGATCTCGGAGATCGGCCGGCCCAGCAGCGTGTCGGCGGGGTGTTCCAGCAGGTTGTAGCTGATCCGGTTCACCCGGCGGATGATCCCTTCCCGGTCCACCTGCACGATGCCGCTGAAGGTGTAGTTCAGCAGGGCGTTGATCTCGGCGCTGTTCCGCTTTTCCAAATCGATGGCGTAGGCCACGCGGGCCGCCACGGTCAGGGCGTTGCGCAGACTTTCCACGCCGGAAGGAATGAACTTATAGGGCAGTTTTTCCCGCCGGGCATTCTCGCAGACGATATCGCCGCCGATGACGGCATTGCATCCGTCGGAAAAGGCACGCACGGCGGCAGCGGCCAGCTCATCGTTCTGCTCCACCATATACAGGTCCAGATCGATGCCGAACAGCCGGTCGAACTGGGAAGTGTCGCTGAACATATTGGAAAACCCGATCAGCCCGATGCGGGGGCAGGGAAGCCCCAGCTCCTCCTTGAGTTCCAGTACCACACTGGCCAGCTCCTGCTGGGACACGCTGATCTCCACCAGCGGCAGCTTGACGCTCCGCTTGATGGCGCGGGCCTGCACGCCGCGCGCCACGATCAGATCGCACCCCTGCTGTTCCAGCTCGCCGGCCCGCCGGACGGCCTGATCGGTCTGGATGGATTCGATCGCCATCAGGGAAATGGAGGGAAATTCACCGGTCAGGGATTTTGCAATGGTGCTCATCTCCTGATTCGGAACCAAAACTGCAACCTTTGCCATGAAGGCATCTCCTTCTTATCATGATGCTGTGAAAACAAAGATCGGCGGCCCGTAAGACCGGGCCGCCGACCGCGACTCTGCCGTTTTCCGGGATCGATCCGATCCCAAAAATATCATAGCAGAAATTCATTCAAAAGAAAAGAGGGATCAACGGCCGATCTGGATGCCGGTCAGGGCCTCGTAATACTGTGCGATGGCGCTGTGGTCGGCCTGACCCTTGCCGTGGTTGTGCAGCCACTGCAGGATCTCCTGAACCTCAGCCGTCATGGGGACGGGTGCGCCCACGGAGTGTGCGCAGTCCAGAGCGTTGTTCAGATCCTTGATGTGCAGGTCGATCTTGAAGCCGGGCTTGTCGTTGCCTTCGATCATCATGGGAGCCTTTGCATTCATGACGGTGGAGCCTGCCAGACCGCCCTTGATGGCTTGGAACACCAGCTCAGGGTCCACACCGGCCTTGTGAGCCAGAGTCAGAGCCTCGGCCAGAGCCTGAATGTTGCAGGCCACGATGATCTGGTTGGCCAGCTTGGTGGTGTTGCCTGCGCCCACATCGCCGCAGCGGACGACCGATGCGCCCATGGTCTCCAGCAGAGGCTTGTATGCGTCAAAGACTTCCTGCTTGCCGCCGACCATGAAGCTCAGGGTGCCGTCGATGGCCTTGGGCTCGCCGCCGGAAACGGGAGCGTCCAGCATCTCAACGCCCTTCTCGGCCAGAGCGGCGGAGATCTCCTTGGAAGCAACGGGGTTGATGGAGCTCATATCGATAAAGACCTGACCCTTGTGCATGAAGTTTGCAACACCGGTCTCAGGAGTCAGCATGACGCTCTTGACATGGGGGGAGTTGGGCAGCATGGTCAGCACGACATCGCACTGCTCGCCGATTTCCTGATTGGTGGCAGCCTTTGCGCCGCAGGCCACAACCTCATCCACAGCAGCCTTGTTGAGGTCGCTGACCAGCAGATCGGGGTAACCCTTCTTCAGAATGTTCTTTGCCATGGGCTTGCCCATGATACCCAGACCGATCAGACCGATTTTCATAAAACAGTACCTCCGTATTTGATAGTTGATCAATATTTTCAGAATCCGGCCTGTTGCGGATTCTATTCGACTGGGTACAGTATACCGGGAAATCCGTCCCGGAACAAGGAACAAAACGCCGAATCCGAGTGCTGCGTTTTGTGCGTTTTGCAAAAAGGTTCGTTTTTTGAAAAAGAATACGGAATTTTTTGAAATTCAAGTTTCAGATTCTTTCATCTGATGCCTCGCGGCAATTTGCCCGCGCGGGTGCTTCGTGCTACAATAAGACCAACAGCCGGAACAGGAGGTTCAATGCAATGATTTTTACGACGCAAAGCGGCCAGTCGGTCGGCCCCATCGGTCAGGGAACATGGTATCTGGGGGAGGACTCTAGTCTGTTCCCGGAAGAATACAAGGCGCTGCGCACCGGCGTGGAGGCGGGGATGAACCTGATCGATACCGCCGAAATGTACGGTGACGGCGCAGCCGAGGAGCTGGTCGGCTTCTCCATTCAGGGAATGGACCGCAGCAAGCTCTTCCTTGTCAGCAAGGTGTACCCGTTCAATGCGGGGCAGCGGCATATCTTCACCAGTTGTGAGGACTCGCTGCGCCGGATGAAGACGGATTATCTGGATCTGTATCTGCTGCACTGGCGCGGCAGCATCCCCCTGCGGGAGACCGTCGAGTGCATGGAAGAGCTGAAAGCGAAAGGCCGCATCCGGGAATGGGGCGTTTCCAATCTGGACACGGCCGATATGCAGGAGCTGTTCGCTCAGCCGGACGGCACGCACTGTGCCGCCGAGCAGGTCCTTTACAATGTGAGCAGCCGGGGCATCGAGTACGATCTGCTGCCCCTGATGCAGCAGCATCAGATCCCGGTCATGGCCTACTGCCCGCTGGCGCAGGCCGGGCAGCTGCGCCGGGGCCTGATGCGTCACCCCACCCTGCAGGCCCTTGCCGGGCAGCACCATGCCACCGTGCCGCAGATCATGCTGGCCTTCCTGCTGGCCCGTCCGGGGGTGATCCCCATCCCCCGCACCGGCCGTGCCGAGCACACGCTGCAGAACGCCCGCGCCGCAGAGATCCGTCTGTCTGCCGAAGAGCTTGCCCTGCTGGACAAGGCCTTTGCTCCGCCGCAGCGGAAGGTCCGTCTCGAAATCGTCTGATACAGGAGGTTTTATTATGGAGTATCGCAAATTCGGTTCCACTTACATTCTGCGCATCGACCGCGGCGAGGAGATCCTTGCCTCCATCACCACCCTGTGCAACGCCGAAAAGATCCGGCTGGGCAGCGTCAGCGGCATCGGTGCCGTCGGCGAGGTGACCCTCGGCGTCTTCAACCGGGAAAAGTTTGCTTACGAGTCCACCACCTATACCGGCGACTACGAGATCGCATCCTGCTCCGGCACCATCACTACCAAGGAGGGGGAGACGTACCTCCACATCCATATGGCGGTCGGAAATGCCGTGAAGGACGAGTGCCACGGCGGACACCTGAACCGCGCCGTTGTCAGCCTGACCGGTGAGTTCGTCATCCAGCAGCTGGACGGCACCGTCGAGCGGGAGTATTCCCCGGAAGTCGGGCTGAATCTGTTCAAGTTTTCGGAATGACCCGGCGAACGAATCGTTTCAGACATTTCAAACCAAAGATTTCATTTTTTGAAATTTTTATCTTTCTTCCAGATTCGCCCCGGTTGTTTTGGCTGAATGTCCATTGCAACTCGTTCCGATGCCCGGTAGAATAAAACTGGTAAGACCCTCTTTTTTCTGAAACCCGTCAGCCGCGGGGTCGGCTGATAAAAATATGACCAAACAGGAGTGAATATTATGTACAAGCCTTACGGTATCATCCCTCCCATCATCACCCCCTTCGACGAGGAAGGAAAGGTGAACTATGATTCCCTTGCCAAAATGTCGGTCTATCTGGTCGAGAACGGCGTGCACGGCCTGTTCCCGTTCGGCACCACCGGCGAGTTCTATGCCGTCAGCGACGAAGAATACGTCAAGGCGCTGGAGACGGTCCGCGACGCAGTGAAGGGAATGACCAACTGCTACGGCAAGCCGATCCAGTTGATGGCCGGCTGCAGCCACATCACCACCCGCGGCGTCATCCGGCTGATCCATCTGGTGGAGCAGGTGGGCGGCTATGATGCCGTCAGCGTGCTGACCCCCATGTTCGTCAGCCAGACGCAGGATGAGCTGTACCAGTACTACAAGACCATCGCCGAAAGCACGAAGATGCCCGTGCTCATGTACAACAATAAGCCCAAGACCAACGTGACCATTGCCCCCGCAACCGTGGCACGTCTGGCAAAGGACTGCCCCAACATCATCGGTGTCAAGGATTCCACCGGCGATATGACCAACTGCGAGGAGTATCTCCGCCTGACCGCAGATCAGCGCGACCACTTCAACGTCATGATGGGCCGCGATACCATGATCCACGCCGCCCTTGCCTATGGCTGCTCCGGCGCTGTGGCAAGCTGCGCCAACGTGGCCCCCCGCGTGGTAGCCGATATCTACGACAAGTATGTGGCCGGTGATCTGGCCGGTTCTCTGGAAGCACAGTACCGGCTGGCTCCCCTGCGCATTGCCACCAATATGGGCACCTTCCCCGAAGTCATCAAGGAGAGCCTGAACCTTCTGGGCATCCCGGTGGGCAAGTGTCTGGACCCCATCCAAGAGCTGAAGCCTGAGGAAAAGGAAAAGCTGCGTCAGGTCCTTGTGGACATGAAGCTGATCTGATATTCTGAGACTGTATCCGGGCGGCGTACGGCGAAAAAGGTCGTCCGCCGCCTTTTGTTGTTTGTCTGGCCCGGAGCCGGGCCTGTAAAGGAGCCGCTATGAATACAACCCTGCGAAAAGATGCCGACCAGATCATCGCTGCAAGCCTGAAGGCCGTTCTGCCGGACGAGGCCGTTTTCCGCGCCCTGAAGAGCTTCCGCCCCGGAACGGGCCGGACCCTTCTGGTGGCTGCCGGAAAAGCTGCATGGCAGATGGCAAATGCCGCCGTAAAGGCACTGGGCCGGGTGGATGACGGTGTCGTCGTTACAAAATACGGTCACGTCAAAGGGGAGATCCCCGGCGTGACGTGCTATGAAGCCGGACATCCCGTCCCGGATGAAAACAGCTTTTCCGCCACCCGGAAGGCGGTGGAACTGGTACAGGGACTGACGGCAGAGGATCGGGTCCTGTTCCTGCTGTCGGGCGGCGGCAGCGCGCTGTTTGAGCTGCCGCTGGTGCCCGGCCCGGAGCTGCAGGACATTACCGGCCAACTGCTGGCCTGCGGCGCAGACATCGTGGAAATGAATACTCTGCGCAAGCGGCTGTCCGGCGTCAAGGGCGGCCGGTTCGCGCAGCTCTGTGCCCCGGCTCAGGTGTTCAGCATCGTCCTGAGCGATATTCTGGGCGACCCGCTGGATATGATCGCCAGCGGCCCGGCCGTTCCGGATACTTCCACCTGTGCCGAGGCGCTGGCCATCGCCGAAAAATATCAGCTGAAACTTTCGGCGGAAGCCCGGCATCTGCTGACGCAGGAGACCCCCAAAACGCTGGATAACGTGACCACACAGATCACCGGCAGCGTCCGGGAACTGTGCGCCGCCGCAGAGACCGAATGCCGCGCGTTGGGCTACGAGCCGATGATCCTGACCGACCAGCTCTGCTGCGAGGCACGGGAAGCCGGAAGCTTTCTGGCCAGCATCCTGCGGACCTACGCAGGCAGCAAGAAGCCGCTGGCCTTCCTTGCCGGAGGAGAGACGGTGGTCCACCTGACCGGCAAGGGTCTGGGCGGACGGAATCAGGAACTTGCGCTGGCTGCCGCCCCCGGCATTGCCGGGCTGGACACCTGTGTCTTTTCCGTGGGCAGTGACGGCACCGACGGCCCCACAGATGCGGCCGGCGGTTATGTGGACGGTGCTTCCGCTGCTGCCCTGAAGGAGAAAGGGCTGGACGTGTTCGAGGTCCTGCAGAACAACGATGCCTACCATGCGCTTCAGGCGATCGATGCCCTTATCGTCACCGGCCCCACCGGCACCAACGTCAATGACGTCGCCGTGGCGCTGCTTATCCCGTCGGAGGTGCGCTGAGTCCCGGCAGGGGGCTTGTCATGCCGGGGCGTCTTCTGAGCGGTACGGGGGCCAGCGCCCTGTATCCGTTCCGTGAATAAATAACCAAGGCTCACCGCCAGATGGACGGTGAGCCTTTTTTGGGTGCGCTTCTTTGCTTGGCCTAGGATATTCAGCCGAAACGGAAGGCTTATTCCGTTTTGCGGCATCAAAACAAGACGCAAAAAGCCCTCCGGCTTCCTATCACAGAAACCGGGGGGCTTTGTTCGCTTTATTGGTGCTTTCTCAAGCCCTCACGCAATTACTTGCGGGGGTTCTTGATGGCAGCCTGAGCAGCAGCCAAAATTGCAGAGCGTTCTGGAATCACATATACCGACTTATATTCGTTTCTATGGCTTCGTATCATCGTACATAGTAGTGTCGCTTTAGCCACATTGCTATTCCATCAAGACCCGGATACACTATTCTCTCATTTATATTGCACTGATCAAGCATATCCCTAATGTGCCATTTAATAGACTTATCTAGTATATACTTTACCGTATTGCATGTATTCTTTTCAAAAAAATCTTCCAAATTCACGATTTCTCTAGGAAGAATTGAAAAATAGGAGTATTGATTGATGATTCTTTGGTCACTTGAAAAAGGTTCCAAAAGAACCATACTGTCAGACTTCATTGCATCATCGTACTCACTTGTATTTTTTGCAACCGTTTCCAACATTTCCGTTGTAAAAAGCTTTGCATGTTCCTTGTCCAGCAACTCTTTATAATTTTCCGGCAATAATTCATTCAACTCGTCAATATCTATCTTCCATACAACTGCATCATGTGCTTCCATTGCAGTAAAATCCTCCCCACTTGTTGCAAAATGCAATGCAATCAATGGCGAGCAGCTCCAATCCATCAAACGAGTCGGTAGACCATGATGTTGTCCAGCAATCATTCTTTCCCAACAAGAGTCATGATTTGCTGTCGGAAGTGCATACTTATAAAAATTTCGAAGAATACTCGTTTCTAATTCGGTAGATTTTTCTTTGCAATTTCGATAAAGACTCGTTTGCAAAGTATATGTATCGTTTGGAAGGCCTCGAAAAAGCGCAGGCGATCTATAGTGCATCAGCTTGTCATCATATTGAGTTTCCAACACAACTTGTTCAACATCTTGAATCGATGCGATTTTAATTTCTGTAACCGACATAGTTTATTAACCACCTAGTTCTATACTCGTTGAACTATCACATTTTTTACTCTTCCAAATCCGCTAGCCTCTACCGCATTACTTAGCCATTGCTGAATAATTTCTCCCGGCAGTAAATCATTTCCTCTAAAATCAATTTTAATAGCGTTTGGCAAAAATCTCAGTCTCATCATCTGTAGCGGAAGCGGTGCAGAAATCAACTTATCCCTTAGTGATTCCTTTTTTCCTTCGTCTACTACATCTGGATCAAGGGACTCCAATATAACACGACACTGGTATCGATATTCTCTTTCGGAATCAAGCACTTCAATTTGAGTTCTCTCTGTCATTTTTTCTAATTGATCCAACTTCTTTAAGATGTGCATCAGAATTTCGTCTGTAGAACCTTGAGTCAAATTTCCCTTTGGGGAAGATTTCACAATCGACAAAACCTCCGCATCTGCATCTATCTCATGAATTATATCATGAATTGGGCTTCCTTTCTTAGATATATCTAAGTTAGCCACATATTTTCTGATAGCCGCCTTTAAGTCCAGGCTTCCTTTAGGATCATTGATATAAAAAATCGTCCGCTCCGGCATGACATCAAATGGAAGACTCGTTCCCTTTTCTGCAATCGTAAGTACCGGTTTTCCTAAGCAGTACCGAATTGCCAGTTCGTACATTACATTCGGATTGTTTCCCGTTAAATTGGCAATAGCAAGCTCATCTTGATAGATTTCCTTTATAATTTGCTTCGTTATCGTTCCAGTCTCTGTGATTTTATGAGCTGCCACAACCTCATAATCCGGTTCCAATGCCGGTTTTATAGCCGCATCTATAATTCCATCAATGTGACGACGGATTGAATCATTATCATTGCCGATAGGTGTTATTATAAAACATCTCTTTTTATCCATTCCTTGCTCCGGCATCTTTATATTCTCCTCTCCAAACCCGACTATCTTTTCACTCACTAATGCTTTACTTCAACTTTACTTTTGCCATCTGACTTAAAATTGCATTCTTTGCGCCATCACTCAAATAGGCCTCATTTAGCGTTTTCTTAGTATAATTCAGATAAGTTCCAGCCGTTTTCTCTGTCAGAAGTGCAGTAAAGTAACGTTCCCAGCTGAAATGGTCTTTGCTGTCGATGTAGTCAGACGGTGTCTGCAATATCCGTGCAACCTCCGTATCTTTCAGGATTCCAGAAGAAAGTATCAGCCATTCAAAGGATTCCGGCAAATATAGCACTAGATTTTCTCTTGTCTGCACAAGCTGCAACACCCTGTCCATTTCCGGGCCAAAGG
>ERZ1034984.869-NODE-869-length-31739-cov-7.947008_pt1 | contig 31739 bp, 36 predicted proteins | sample MGYA00520589_ERZ1034984 | MGnify/ENA primary metagenome ERZ1034984 (study PRJEB33766, sample SAMN09781790) | gut metagenome | biome: gut microbiome | host: Homo sapiens | place: Madagascar | study: EMG produced TPA metagenomics assembly of the PRJNA485056 data set... | reverse complement strand
AGTATAATTTACTGCGACTTGTGTTTAAATCGACAAAATACTACAATATCATGTAAAAAAAAACAAAAAGAACGAAAAAAATACTTGCAAAATTGTATAGATAATTTATAATAAAAATAGGTTTATAGTACTAAAAGATGAAAGGAGTAAGAGGGATGTTTAGCAGTGATATTTACAACTATATTAATGTTATGGATAAAGCAGCAGATGCTACATGGTTAAGACAGACGGCTATTAGTAATAATATAAGCAATCAGAGTACACCGGGGTACAAAAGACAAGATGTGAATTTTGAAGGAACTCTTGAAAGAGAATTGAATAAGTCCAAATACACATCCTTGGATGACAAAGTTAAAAATTTACATATGAATCATTTAAATGTTGAGACTTATACAGATTCATCTAATTATTCTTATCGACTGGATGAAAACAATGTAGATCCGGATCAGGAATATGCAGAGTTGGCATCCACACAGATTCGCTATACAGCTTTGATTAACAGTATGTCTAGTGAATATGCCAGAATTAAAAGTGTAATTAAGTAGCAAATAAGTAAGATGATATGGTTTTAGGAGGAATTTAAAATGTCATTATTTCAATCTTTTAATATTAATGCATCAGGTATGACAGCACAACGTTTCCGAATGGATGTTATTTCAGAAAACGTTGCCAATGTAAATACCACGAGAACAGAAGATGGAACTCCATACAGAAGAAAAATTGTTACTTTCCAGGAAAAGGATGTAACTCCGTTCAGTAAAGTACTGAATAATACGAGAGAATCATATTTAGGAAATGGTGTAAAAGTATCTAGTGTAAGAGAAGATACAACATCTGATTACATAAAGAAATATGATCCGTCACATCCAGATGCGGATGCAGACGGATATGTGTCATATCCGAATGTAAATATTGTAACGGAAATGACAAATATGATAGATGCAAGCCGGTCTTATGAAGCAAATGTGACTGCGTTCCAGACAAGTAAGGCTATCGCATTAAAAGGACTCGAACTTGGAAAATAATTTTTAGGAGGCGTTTTAAATGGATATAGCATCATTAACAGGAATTGATTCCAGCTACATTAAGAATGCGGCAATTGAAAATCAAAACCTTAAGACAGAAGACACGAGCTTTAGCAGCGTGTTACAGTCGGCAAAGGACATGCTGAATGAAACGAGTAGCTTACAAAACCAGGCAGAAGAAGCAGAGATGCAGTTTATGTTAGGGTATGCAACGAATACTCATGATTTGCAGAATATTCAGGAAAAGGCAGATATTGCATTAAATTATACAATCGCAGTGCGTGATAGAATGTTGGAAGCATATAAGGAAATTATTAATATGCAGATATAAAATTATGCAACAAGTGAGTAGGAGAAGCAAATGGATAAAATAAAAGAAATTCCAAAGAAAGTATTGGAATGGTGGAACAAATTTTCAGTAAAACAAAAAACATTGATTGCCAGTATAGCAGTATTTGTTATTATCGGATTAGTTATTGTGGGAAAAGTTGTTACAACACCTACGATGGTTACAATCAGAGAATGTGAAAACACAAAAGAAGCAGGACAAGTAAAAGATTTACTGTCCAATGAAGGAATTAGCTACGAAACATCAGATGATGGATTGATATTCAAAGTCAGCTCAAAAGATCAGGCAGATGCGGCAATTTTACTTGGCGAAAACGGAATTCCTGCAACAACATACGAATTGAGTAATGTGTTCGATGGTGGTTTTAGTACGACGGAAGCGGATAAGTCTAAAAAGTATCAGCTTTATCTGGAAGAGCAGATTGCAGAACAATTGGAGGCACAAGATGCGGTTAAAACGGCAAAAGTAAAATTAAATATGCCGGTAGATGATGGAACGATTTTGGCAAATGAACAAGATACATATGCTGCAGTTACTTTGACTTTAACAGATAAAAATGCAATTGATGAGGAAACAGCAGCCGGACTTGCAAAATGGATTGCAACAGCAATCGGAGATGATGACACTAACAATGTTTCGATTATGGATACAGCAGGAAATACATTGTTTATGGGAGCTGATTCCAGTAGTACATTGGGAACGGCTGCTTCTCAACTTTCTTATCAGAGTAAAGCAGAAAATATGCTGAAGTCCAAAGTAAAAGAAGTTGTACTTGGAACAAGTGTATATGATAATGTGTCAGTAGCACCAAATCTGGTTATGAGTTTCAATCAGACCAACACAACGGATCATCAGTACTATACAGAAGATGGCGAGGAACACGGACCGATTGATTCTGAAAGTAATTATGAAAATGAGACAACTGGTGGCTCCGGTGGAGTGCCTGGAACCGATTCAAATGATGGTACAACATACATGATTCAAGATAACAATGTAGAATCATCAACTACCACAGATCAGACTAGACAGTATAAAACAAGTGAGAAAATCACAGATACCAAAGGAGCAATTGGAAATATTGATTATGATGCTTCTTCTTTGACGTTAGTAGCAACACAGTATCATGTTTATGACGAGGATGCCTTGAAAGCAAGTGGCGAACTGGATAACATGACATTTGATGAATTTGTGGCTCAGAATCGTGACAAGAAGAAACTGGATGTAGATCAGGATTTTATTGAAATGGTATCTCGAGCAACAGGATTTTCAGAAGATAATATTAAAATTGTAGCATATGAAGTACCGTTCTTTAATTATTCAGATAACAGTGGGAAAGGTATCATGGATTACCTTCCGGTAATTATTGCGGCACTAATTATGCTGATGCTTGGGTTTGTAGTATTTAGAAGTACAAGAAAAGAAAAACTGGAAGAAGTAGAACCGGAACTTTCTGTAGAATCATTACTTTCTTCTACAAAGGAAGCACAGGATACACTGGAAGATATTGGATTTGCAGAAAAGTCTGAAACGCGTATTTTAATAGAAAAATTTGTGGATGAAAATCCGGAAGCAGCAGCTTCATTACTTAGAAACTGGTTAAACGAGGAGTGGGAATAAGCAATGGCAGGTAAATCAGAAGAATTTAACGGAGTTCAGAAAGCGGCAATATTGCTGATTACATTAGGACCAGAAAAGTCAGCCTCTATTTTTAAGCATCTGAAGGAAGAAGAAATTGAAGAGTTGACACTGGAAATTGCCAATACCAGAAGTGTGGCTCCTCAGACAAAAGAAGATATTTTAAATGAGTTTTATCAAGTATGCTTGGCGCAACAGTATATTGCAGAAGGTGGTATTGGTTATGCGAAGGAATTATTGGAAAAAGCGTTGGGAGAAGAAAAAGCTCAAAACGTCATTTCAAAACTGACAGCATCTTTACAGGTACGACCTTTCGAGTTTGTTCGAAAAACAGAACCAAGTCAGTTGTTGAACTTTATTCAGGATGAACATCCACAGACGATCGCAATGATTTTGTCTTACCTTTCTGCCGGACAAGCGGCAATGATTATTGGTGCGTTACCACCGGAAAAACAGGCAGACGTAGCAAAACGTATCGCATTGATGGATCGTACATCACCGGATGTTATCAAGGAAGTGGAACGTGTATTGGAAAGAAAACTTTCTTCTTTAGTAAATCAGGATTACACCATCGTAGGCGGCGTAGACGCTATTGTTGGTATCTTGAATACAGTAGATAGAGCAACTGAAAAACACATTATGGAATCTCTGGAAATTGAAGAACCTGAATTGGCAGATGAAATCCGTAAGAAGATGTTTGTATTTGAAGATATTCTTCTTTTGGATGACAGAGCAATCCAGCGTGTACTTCGCGATGTGGATAACAATGATTTAGGAGTTGCATTAAAGGCGGCAAATGAAGAAGTACAAAATGTTATCTTTAAAAACATGTCGAAACGTTTGGCGGCTATGATTAAAGAAGATATGGAATTCATGGGTCCTGTACGAATGAAAGACGTGGAAGAAGCGCAGCAGAAGATAGTTGGTATTATCCGTAAACTGGAAGATTCAGCAGAAATTGTAATCTCCAGAGGTGGAGGTGACGAAATCGTTGTCTAATTTGTACAAGCAAAGATATGTGGTGACTGACGAGAAAAATGCAAGAATTATTAATTCTAATGCGCTGATAGAGGAAAAACTAGAAGAATTAGCGAAGCAGCAAGAATTCCAACCGTTGCCAGAAAATGATGGATTTGTGGCAGGATTGAACATGGAAGCGGTTGAAGTAGTCCCGAAGGAAGAAGTATCTTCTACAGAAGAAACGACAGAACAAAAAACGGTTCAAGTAGAAGAAATTCTCAAACAAGCCAATGAACAGGCGGAAGAAATTTTAAATACCGCTAAGAGCCAGGCAGAAGAAATCCGCAATCAAGCACAGGAAGAAGGATATCAACAAGGACTTTCGGAAGGACGACAACAGGTACAGGAAGAGTTAAGCGAACTTCGCCACCAAATAGAAAATGAAAAACAAGAAATGCAGGCAGATTATCAACGCCAGTTAGAGGGATTAGAACCAAAATTGGTAGATGTAATTGCAGATGTGTTTGAACAAGTATTTCATGTGCAATTTGATGACAAGAAAGATATTTTAATTTATCTTATACAAAAGACTATTCTGGGGATTGAAGATGCAAAAGAATTTCGAATAAAAGTTGGAGAAGAAGATGCTGACTTTTTAGAGAAACATATAGATGAAATTCGAGAAAAAGTAGGTTCTTCGGTAAAAGTAGAACTTATGACAGATGCCAATATGAAAGATGGACAATGTATCATTGAAACAGATGCAGGCATTTTTGATTGTGGAAGAGATGTACAACTTGAAAATCTGATTAAGGCGTTACGAAGCTTAAGTTTGCGAGGATAGATAGCGTGGAATATAATATCGAGAAATATCATCAGTTAACAGAAAATAAGTTTTACAAAAATTTGGGAAAAGTTGTAAAGATTGTAGGTCTTACAATAGAGTCGGTAGGACCAAGCGCAAAATTAAACGACTTATGTCGCATTATCATTGATTCACAAAAAGATATTTCTGTAATGGCAGAGGTGGTTGGATTTCGTGATAAGCGTTTACTCCTTATGCCGTATGATAATGTGGAAGGTCTGGGAGTAGGATGTATCGTTGAAAATACGGGACATCCTTTAACTATTCCGGTAGGAGAGGAATTGTTAGGACATACACTTGATGGTATGGGAAGACCGACAGATGTTGATGAATTACTTACCAGAAGTGAATATCCGGTAGAAGCTGCCCCGCCGGACCCGATGGCACGAAAGATTATTGATGAAGCGCTTCCACTGGGAGTAAAGGCAGTAGATGGACTTATTACGGTAGGAAAAGGGCAGAGAATAGGAATTTTTGCTGGTTCTGGTGTAGGTAAGAGTACGTTGCTTGGTATGTTTGCTCGTAATACGAAAGCGGATATCAATGTAATTGCATTGATTGGAGAACGCGGAAGAGAAGTTCGAGAATTTATCGAAAGAGATATGGGCGAAGAAGGAATGAAACGTTCCGTTGTAATTGTTGCTACATCGGATAGACCGGCATTGATTCGTAACAAAGCTGCAAAAACAGCTACTGCCATAGCGGAATATTTCAGAGACCAAGGAAAAGATGTTCTTTTAATGATGGACTCTTTAACACGTTTTTCTATGGCACAAAGAGAGATTGGGTTGGCTTCCGGGGAACCACCGGTAACTAGAGGATATCCACCAAGTGTATATTCAGAAATGCCTAAACTTTTGGAAAGAGCCGGTACTTCGGACAAAGGTTCCATTACCGGATTATATACAGTATTAGTAGACGGAGATGATTTTAACGAACCAATCACGGATACAGCAAGAAGTATTTTGGACGGTCATATTATGTTAGATAGAAAGTTGGCACATAAAAATCATTATCCGGCAATTGATGTATTACAAAGTATTTCTCGTGTTATGAGTTCTATTGTAGATTCAGAACATAAAGAAGCAGCAGGAAAATTGAAAAATGTACTGGCTACCTATCAGGAAGCGGAAGACTTAATCAATATTGGTGCTTATAAAAAAGGCTCAAATAGCAACATTGATTATGCTATTGAAAAAATAGATAGTGTAAATGAGTTTTTATTACAGCGAACACATGAAAAATTCTCCTTTGAAGAAATTTTGGAGCAATTAGAAGCCTTGTTTTAAAATGGGAAAAATGATAAGGAAAGTGACATATGGCAAAGTTTATATATAGAATGCAAAATATTCTTGATGTTAAATATAAGCTGGAAACTCAGGCGAAGACCTCTTTTTCTATCGCAGCAGCCAACTTAAATAAAGAAGAAGAAAAGCTGGCAGAATTGAATTTGCGGAAACTGAATTATGAAGAGGAAGCACGAAAGCTAGTAAAGGATAGACTTAATTTTCAGGCAATCAAGGTGAATCGTGCAGCAATCGAAAATATGAAGGGGGCCATACGAAGCCAGACACTTGCAGTACATATTGCACAAAGAAATTTGGAAAGTGCAAGAAAGCATTTACAGGAAGTAATGATAGAAAGAAAAACCCATGAAAAGTTAAAAGAAAAGGCTTTTGATGAATTTAAAAAAGAAATAGAAAAAGAAGAAAGCAAGGCAGTGGATGAACTGGTAAGTTTTACCCATAATCATGCCGAAAATAAATAGGGTGGTGAGCAACATGGCAGCAGAAGATGTAATGGAACAGGAAGAAGATAACGTAGAAGTAGATAAAAAAGAAGAAAAAAAAGCCGCTAAAGCAAGAAAAAAAGAGGAAAAGAAGGCAAAAAAGAAAGAAAAAGAGGACGGCGAAGAAGAAAGTGGCGGAAGTCGGATAGCAGTTGTTATTGCTACAATCGCTTTCATTGTCGTATGGCTTGGAATCCTGGCACTTGTAATCAAGGCTGATATTGGAGGATTTGGTTCTACGGTACTGCAACCGATTTTAAAAGATGTTCCATATATCAATAAAATTCTTCCGGATACAGTAAAAGAAGAATCAGTGGATGCACAATATCCTTATACAACATTGGATGAAGCAATCGCAAGAATTAAAGAACTGGAAGTTCAATTAGCAGATGCACAATCACAGACTAATGCAAGCTCTGATAATGTGGCAGATTTAGAAGCAGAAGTGGCAAGACTGAAAACTTATGAAGAACAGCAAGCGGCTTTTGAAGAAGAAAAAACAAAGTTTTATCAAGAAGTTGTTTTTGGAGACAAAGCGCCAGACATTAGTGAGTATAAAGCTTATTACGAAAGTATTGATCCGGCAAATGCGGAAAGTTTGTATAAACAGGTAGTAGAGCAGGAACAGGCGGACAGCCAGATTCAAGAGTATGCAGATACTTATGCTCAAATGAAACCAAAACAGGCAGCAGCTATTATGGAACAGATGACAGATAATCTGGAGTTAGTAGCAAAAATTTTACAAAATATGAAAACTACCGATAGAAGTGCTATTCTAGGAGCCATGAATTCGGAGATAGCAGCCCGAATCACAAAAATCATGGAACCTTAAGAATAAATAAAATAAAGAAGAAAGGAGGAAAAGAAGTGACAGATACGAAAGTTGCACAATTATCAGCAATGTTGCAGGGACTGCAAGGGATGTCCTCTACAAACGGGAATTCAAAAACAACAGAAGCTGCATTTGGAACAATGTTAGCACAAACTGCCAGCAAAGGCTATGAACAGCAATATGCATGGACAAGTCAGATTGGCAATAATACGGTTTCTACTGGAAGTAATCAGGTTGTTTATGAAAAAGAAACAGCACAAAATAACTTCAAGGGTACCAGCTTTGTAAAACAAAGTAATTCCAATATTGCAAGTAAATTGCCAAAAGATGCCAGAGAACAGATAGACACAATCACCAATGAAATAAAAGATGTGTTGAAAGACAAGTTGGATGTATCGGAAGAAGAGCTGGTACAGGCAATGGAGCAGTTGGGGATCAATATGCTGGATTTGACAGACCCGACCAAATTAACACAGTTGGTTATGGAATTGACCGGAAGTCAGGATGGAAGTGAATTGTTATTAAATCCGGATTTTCAAGCATTAACCAGTCAGGTGCAAGAATTGTTTCAACAGTTAGAGGAAAGACTGAATTTGACCCCGGAAGAGATGCAGCAATTGTCTGAGCAGTTGGAAACCTTACAGGGAAATATATCTGTAGAAAATCCAGAACAGTCACAGACAGAGCAAATACCAGAGGACAATCAGCTACAGCCGGAAGTAAAAGTGCAGGATAATGTTGCCTTAACAGAAACAGAGGGAACAGAAGCTCAAAGCACTGTAAAGACAGAATTGAAAAATATGTCTGACGTTGCAAATGAAGTGAATGATACAACAGAGCAAACAGATACACAGGCAGTAGTAAAGCAAGCCACTGAGACAACAGACAATCAAACAAGTGACGATGCTGGGGCAGAAAAAGAAGAAGCTACTGCTTCTAAAACTGAAGAGACAGAAGTAAAATCCCAGACAGAAACAAAAAATCAGCAGCAGACACAAGTAAGTTACCAGACAACTACACAGACGGTAAACAATGGACAGACAGTAGAAGTAGTTCAGACCGTAACACAGACACAGGTGGATGTAGAAAACATTTTACGTCAAATTAGCCAAATGACAAAAATCAGTGTGACTCAGGCACAATCATCCATTGAAATGCAGTTGAATCCTGAAAATCTAGGTAAAGTTTATTTACAGGTTGTATCAAAAGAAGGAGCAATTACTGCACAGATAGCTGCACAGAATGAAGCGGTAAAACAGGTGTTGGAAAGCCAGATAGCTGTGCTGAAAGAAAATATGAATCAGCAGGGAATGAAGGTGGAAGCAATTGAAGTTACCATTGCAAGCCATGAGTTTGAACAGAATCTGGAAGGAAAACAGGAACACGCATCTAGCCAGCAACAAGAAACACAGAAAACATCCAGAAGAAGTATCAATTTAAATCAGTTGGATGAATTAGAAGGACTTATGTCCGAAGAAGAGTCATTAGTAGCAAAAATTATGCAAGATAACGGTAACAGCGTAGATTTGACTGCATAGGAAAGGAGAAAATATGGCAATCATACAGGCAGTACAGGATGGTAAAGTTGTAGATACATCAGCTTCCAGTCAATCTTTATCCAATGTAACAAAATCTGATAACAGTTCTTTAGATAAAGAAGCATTTTTACAGTTATTGGTAGCGCAGATGAAATATCAGGATCCATTGGAACCTACCTCAAACACAGAGTATATTTCACAGTTAGCAACTTTCTCATCATTGGAAGAAATGCAAAACTTAAATTCTACCATGGAAACATCACAGGCAACGAACCTAGTAGGAAAAACAGTTATTATGAAAGTAACCAGTGCAAGCGGTGAAACTACTTATGTGACTGGCCCGGTAGATTATATTGTAAGAGAAAATGGAAACACATATCTGTCTATAAATAACGGATTGTATTCTTTGGATGACTTAGATACAGTTGTAGATGCAGATTACTTAGATGCAACGAATGCGGCAACAGCATTCCAGTATATGATAGCAAAATTACCAAATGTAAATCGTTTATCATTGTCAGACAAAGATAAAGTTGAAGCAGCTCGTAAATATTACGATAGCTTGACGGATTACCAGAAACAATACATTCAGAATAATTTGGATAAGGCATATCTGGAAAAATTAGAAGCCTTAGAGGCAGAATTGAAAAAAATGCTTGCTGATTCCAATAGTGGAAACAGTGACAATACAGAGGGAGATACTTCTGGAGATACAACAGGAGATAATGCCGGGGCTTAGAATGGAGAGAGTGCTATGAATAAAATTTCAAATCAGTTCTCTTCCATAGAACAGGTAACAGACCAGTATCTGAAAAAGGATAGTAGAAATTCCGTTAATAATTATTCGGATATATCTTTTGAAGAAATATTAAAACAGAAACAGTCTGTTAATGAAAGTTCTACATTGAAATTTTCCAAACATGCATCACAGCGTTTACAAAGTAGAAATATTGAATTGTCCAATGAACAGAAAGAACGCTTAGAGACAGGTGCGGAAAAGGCAGAAGCGAAGGGAATGAGAGAATCCCTTGTGATTGTAGATTCGTATTCCTTTATTGTAAATGTGCCAAGTAAAACAGTAGTAACGGCAATGGAACAAAGCGAATCAGAAGAAAACATTTACACAAATATTGATGGTGCTGTAATTATATAGCCGGACCGTAAGGAAGCTAAGGTCTTTGAATGACAGATAAGACCATACAGCACAAGTATAGGAGGTCATTTCACTATGATGAGATCATTGTATTCTGGTGTATCAGGATTAAAAACACACCAGACAAAAATGGATGTAATTGGTAACAATATTGCAAACGTAAATACCGTTGCTTTTAAATCATCCTCAACAACATTCAGCGAGATTATGTATCAGACAATTTCAAGTGCATCTGGAGCAACTCAGACAAAGGGGGGTATCAATGCAAAACAGATTGGTCTTGGTGTTACCACAGGATCTACATCTGTAAACATCACTTCTCCGGGAGCAACTCAGACTACAGGAGATGCATTTGACTTAAAGATAACAGGAGACAGTTTCTTTATTGTAAATAATGGTACAGAAAATCTTTTCACAAAGGCTGGAGCGTTTTATATTGACGGAGCTGGAAACCTTGCAACAAAAGCAAATGGTTATAATGTAATGGGATGGCAGGTAGACCCGGCAACCGGAACAATTAAAAAGGATACCGTATCTGCACTTAGAATTATGCAGGAGAAGAACTTAACATCTTCCCCGGAAGCTACAACAGAAGCAACTTGTGGTGGTATTTTGGATGCTAATAATACCAATGTTACCAGTGCAGATGGTTATACCATGAACTTGAATTTTTATGATGCATTAGGATATAGCTATACAGCTAAGTTTGCAGTAAAAACAGTAAATGCAGATACAAAAACATATACAGTAGAACTTTCCGATATCTTGGATTCTACAAACCATTCCATCTTAACAGATTATTTAAATAATGGTGGAACAATGACAGATTTATTCGGTAACCCTACTACTACAACACATACATATAACTTAGCAGCAGGATTTACTTATAATGGTACTACATTTTCAGATGCCAATGGTGATGCGTTAACATACGATGGAGTAAACCATAAGTATACTACAGCAACCGGTACAGAATATACGGTAGCAAGTATGTTTGGATTAAGTGATGCAGAAGCACAGAACTTTGATCCGGCAAATGTTACAGCATCTGGTGCAAACAGTGCAACTTATAGCTATGATACAACAGCTTATACCTATGAGCTTGACTTTGATGAGAATACTGGACTTTTCAATTACATTGGAGCAGCAGGTGGTGAAAGCGTACTCTTAAAGATGGCAGCATTAGGTGGCAATTTCAAAAATATCAATGTAGACTTTACAACTGTAAAGAACATGGATAATGCAGGAAAGTGTACCATGGATATTGATACCGGTAATGTTAATGACAGTACCCAGGGAAAAGGTAAAAAGTTAGGTGCTTTAACCGGATTACAGGTAGCTGAAAACGGAGAAATTTACGGAAGCTATGACAATGGTAATACCGTACTGTTAGGACAGATTGCAGTTGCTGTATTCTCTAACCCATCCGGTCTGGAAAAAGTAGGAGATAACTGTTATCAGAAGACATTGAACTCTGGAGAGTTTGATGGAATCGGACAGGATATCACAGCAGATGGTGGTAAGATGAACAGTGGGGTTTTGGAAATGTCAAATGTAGACCTTTCTACTGAGTTTACTGAAATGATTACAACACAGAGAGGTTTCCAGGCAAACTCCAGAATCATTACAACATCTGATACATTATTGGAAGAATTAATTAACTTGAAACGTTAAAATTAAAATTCTATGCTACATTTTGGGGAATTATATGACACTATTCCCCAAAATGTGCTATAATTTATGTTAAGAGGTGAGCTCTATGATAGAAGTAACAAAGTTAAACGGTAGTAAAGTGCTAATAAACGCAGAATTAATCGAATCAGTAGAGGAAACACCAGATACAGTCATTTCTTTTGTCACAGGAAAGAAGATAATTGTAAAAGAAAGTAGACAAGAGATTAAAAATTTAGTAATATTATATAAGAGAGATTTTATGACGACTGGACCTGGATGGTTAGAAACAAACCAGAATAAGGAACAGTTAGAATGAGGAGTCAAGGAGCGGATTTCTCATTAACAAAAATATATTTCATGGATGAAGAGGGCAGGTGGCTAAGTTGGATATAGCGTCTTTAGTTGGTTTTATCATGGGTGTCGGAATGTTTGTTTTCGGTGTTGCCAGTGGTGATGATGGATTCAGTGCGTTGGGAAACTTTTGGGATCCCGCATCTGTATTAATTACAATTGGTGGCTCATTAGCAGGTGTATTGGCATCACACACACTTGAGGATTTTTTGAAAGGAATCAAAAGTTTTACAATGATTTTCAAAAGTCCAAAAGCGAATGTTGAAGAAGTGATTAAGAATATAATTGATTTATCAAATATAGCAAGAAAAGAAGGTCTCCTTGCGTTGGAAGAAGCAGCAAACGGTATAGAAGATGAATTCTTGAAAAAAGGTGTTATGCTTGTTGTGGATGGTACTGATCCGGAGTTGGTTAGGGGCATTTTGGAGACGGATTTGAATTGTATCGAATCACGGCATAAGTCAGTAATTGGATTCTGGCAAAAATGGGCTGAGTTAGGTCCTGCCTGGGGTATGATTGGTACGTTGATTGGTTTGATTAATATGTTACAGAAGTTATCAGACCCATCTACCATTGGACCGAATATGGCGGTTGCGTTGGTTACTACATTATACGGCTCTTTGCTTGCAAACTGGTTATGTGGTCCGGTTGCAAATAAATTAACAGTAAATAACAATGTGGAAATTATGATTAAGGAAGTGACAGTAGAGGGGCTTTTATCAATTCAGGCAGGTGAAAATCCGCGTGTTATTGAAGAAAAACTGAAATCATTCCTTTCACCGAAAATGAGAGAAAACATGTCTGATGAACAGGCCGGAGGTGAGGCATAGTGGCTAGAAAGAAAAAGGAAGAGCCACAAGGCGGTGGCGCTAGCTGGCTGAATACTTTTGCAGATTTGATGAACTTATTATTATGCTTTTTCGTATTGCTTTTTTCTATGTCTACAGTAGATGCAGAAAAGTTTGAAATGTTGGTTGCATCATTGCAAAATAGTTTCAGTATTTTTCCTTCGGGTGGAGCCTCAATTGGAGATGGGATGATGGTGTCTTCGGGAGTGAGTCAATTAGAGTTCTTGGATACATATTATAACGAAGGTGCTAATTCTTCTTCGGAGGAAGAAGGAAAAGATGAAAGTCAAAACCAAGAAGAACAACAAACAGAAGATGATTTAAAAGCAGAGTATGAAGAAGCATCGTTAAAAGAATCTGAACAGATGGCTGAATCTATTGAGCAACAGTTAGCACAGCTTCAAATTAGTGATCAAGTAGAAGTGGATTCTAATGCACAATATGTAATGTTAACATTAAATGGAGCGTTGCTGTTTGATTCTGCAAAGGCAGAAATTCGCGAAGATGCCATACCGTTGGTAGATAAATTATCGACTATATTGCAAAATTACAATAGCAATAGCATTTATATAGAAGGTCATACAGATAATGTGCCAATACATAACAGTAAGTATGAAAGTAATGATATACTTTCTTCATATCGAGCACAGTCTGTTAAGGATTACATGTTGTCAAAAACAAACTTAGATCCTTCAAAGATTCGAGCAACTGGATGCGGCGAATACAATCCGATTGCAGATAATTCTACACCGGAAGGAAGAGCAAGAAATCGACGGGTAGAAATTAAAATATATAATTCCTATAATTCTAATTAGAAAGGAAACAAACAGTATGAAAAAGAATTTAATGAGTGTTTTAATCCTGGCATTGGTACTTGCAAATCTTATTTTAACAGCAATTCTTATGATTTCTGTAGTACCGCAGTCAAAAAAAGCAAATGAGCTAATTACAAAAGTGTGCTCAGCAATTGATTTGGAATTAGAAAGTGGAAAAGAAGAAGGGGCAATTGATGTTCCTATGAGTCAGATAGAAGAGGTAAAGCTTTCTGATGGAGAAAAAATGACCATTAACTTGAAAAACACAGATGGAAAAGATCATTATGTAATGATGTCAGTTTCTCTTGCATTAGATACTAAAAACAAGGATTATACAGATGCAACTGTAATTTCTGATAAAGAAGGCATTATTAAGGATGAAATTAACAAAATTGTATCAAGTCATACCATTGATGATATGAGAAATGATACAAAAGGAATCCAAAATGAAATTTTAAAGAGCCTTCGCAAGATGTATGATTCTGATTTTATTGTTAGTGTAGTATTCTCGGATATAAATTATCAATAGAGAAGAAAAAAGTGTAATGTCAGGTGGTGAAAGAAAATGGGCGAGGTCTTATCGCAAAATGAAATAGACAGTCTTCTGAATGCGCTCAGCACTGGTGAACTGGACGTAGATGAGATGAAGGACACCGGGGAAAAACAAGTAAAGAATTATGATTTTGCAAGACCTGCGAAGTTTTCCAAAGAACATCTTAGAACCATGGAGATTATTTTTGAACATTATGGAAGATTGTTATCTACCAATCTTCCGGTGTATTTGAGAAAAAATATCCAGGTAGAGGTGATGAATTCTGAAGCAGTTACTTACTCGGAATTTTCAAATGCCTTATCAAATCCGGTGCTTCTTGGAATAGTAAACTTTGCACCGATGCCGGGGAATATTATTGTGGAGCTGGCATCAAATTTAGGATATGCAATGGTTGACCGCATGTTAGGTGGTACGGGAGTACCATTGGAGAGAACAAGAGATTTTTCAGAAATCGAGTTATTGATTATTGAAAGAATCATGAATGTGTGTATCAATTTGTTACGAGAACCATGGGAAAATGTAGTAGATATTCATCCACGATTGGAACGAATAGAAACAAATTCACAGTTCGCACAAATTATTTCTCCAAGTGAGATGATAGCAATTATTACTATTAATTTAAAAATTGGAGAAGTTGAAGGATTAATGAATGTATGTCTTCCATATATGACTTTGGAAGATATTATGGACAAATTAAATACAAAGTATTGGTACTCTACAATGCAGGAGCGCGATGAAAAAGAATATACAACGGCAATCGAAGCTATGATAGCGAAAGCGCCAATGCCGGTAAAGGCTGTATTGGGAAATAGTAGTATTTCGGTCAATGATTTCATTAATCTACAAGTAGGAGATATTATCAGGCTTGATACGAAGGTAGATCAAGAATTAGATGTATATGTTGGTAATATCAAAAAATTTACTGCTCTGCCCGGAGCTTCGGGAGAACAATACGCAGTAAGAGTTACATCAGTAATCAGAGAGGAGCAGTGAGAAGATGGACGGTGTTTTGTCACAAGAAGAAATTGAAGCGCTGTTGAAGAATGATGCTAGTGAAGATGCGGTAAAGACAGTAGAGGATAATGAAGGAAGATTGACAACTGAAGAAATGGATGCTATTGGAGAAATTTCTAATATTAGCATGGGTACTGCTGCTACAACATTATTTTCATTAGTAAATCGTAAGGTTGATATCTCGACACCGGTTGTCACATTTGCACGGTGGGAAGATATTGTAGATTCCTATGAAAAACCTTGTGTGTTTATACGAATTGCATATACTACAGGGTTGGATGGAAGCAACCTCTTAGTTTTAAAAGAGGGAGATGTTAAGGTAATTACCGATTTGATGATGGGAGGCGATGGCACTAATACTGATGGAGAGTTAGGCGAGTTGCACTTGAGCGCGATTAGTGAGGCGATGAATCAGATGATGGGTTCAGCAGCCACATCATTGTCATCAATGTTGAATAAGTTGATTGACATTAGCCCGCCATCAGCGGATTTGATTGATTTAAAAGATTCTGTGGATGAAGCAGATATAGCAGAGTTTTTAACAGGAGAATTCGTTAAAATTTCCTTTAAAATGGAAATTGGAGATTTGGTAAACAGTGAAATAATGCAGTTGTTCCCATTTTCTTTTGCAAAAGAAATGTGCGCGGGAGTTGCGAAAACAATGGAGGAAGATGCGTCTTCTACTGAAACAGCTTCGCAAGCTGCAACAGGAGCGGTACCGCAACCGGCTCCACAGATGCAGCCACAAGTACAAGCACAACCGATGATGGGACAATCAATAATGGGAGCGCCTATGGATAACAATATGACACAACAGATGTATACACAGCAACCGGTAAATGTACAGCCGGCACAATTCCAGACATTTACTGGAGGTGTTAATCCAGTTACTCAACAAGAAAATATAGGATTGATTATGGATGTACCGTTGGAAGTAACTGTAGAATTAGGAAGAACAAGCAAATCCATTCAAGATATTTTGGAATTTGCACCAGGAACAATCATTGAATTGAACAAGATTGCCGGGGAACCTATTGATGTGCTAGTAAACGGAAAATATATTGCCAAAGGAGAAGTAGTAGTAATTGAAGAAAGTTTTGGTATCCGTATTACAGAGATAATAAACAACTAAGAAAAAAGAAGTTAAGGAGAAAAACAGATGGCAAAGAGTATCTTAATTTGTGATGATGCAGCATTTATGCGAATGATGATTAAGGACATTTTAACTAAAAATGGTTATGAAATTGCTGGAGAAGCAGAAAATGGAGTAAAGGCAGTAGAAAAGTACAATGAAACAAAACCAGATCTTGTACTTATGGACATTACTATGCCGGAAAAAGATGGAATTCAAGCTTTGAAAGATATTAAAGTATCAGATCCATCCGCAGCAGTTATTATGTGTTCTGCAATGGGACAGCAGGCTATGGTTATTGAAGCAATTCAGTCCGGAGCAAAAGATTTTATTGTAAAACCATTCCAGGCAGAACGTGTTTTAGAAGCAGTGAAAAAAGTAGTTGGCTAATATGATTTTAATGGAGATATCTTCTGGTTGGGATAGTTTTTTTCAACTAATCGGTGTATTACTTATCTTCCTGTTTGTACTGGCAATCACATATTTTACAACGAAGTGGATTGCCGGTTACCAGAAAGGAACAATGTCGAATAAGAACATTAAGGTTATTGAAAGCTTTCGAGTGAACAATAATAAGCTTATTCAGATTATTCAAGTGGGAGAAAAGTATTTGGCAATTTCCGTTTGTAAGGATAGCATTAATGTTTTAACAGAGTTGACAAAAGAGCAATTGACATGGCTTCCAACAGAAGATGAAACAACAGCTGCGAAAGCTCCGAATTTTCAGGAGATTTTGGAAAAACTAAAGGGAAAATTCCCTAGGAAGTAGGCAAAGAGTGATGAATAGAGGAAAAAAAATATATTGTGGCTTTTCCTTTGCCTTTGGAACGATTACCTTGATTTTAGCATTGGTTCTGTGTCTTGGACGCGGTGTACATGCTACGGGAGCTAATCAGGATTTGACGGATCAGACAACAAGTCAAGTTGGACAGTTGGATGACAGTACACAAAAACATGCCCAAGAAGCAACTACAGATAATACAAATGGGCTACATGTAACTTGGAATAATGAAAATGGGGATGTTTCAGGAAATATTAAAATTTTATTAGTACTTACTGTAATATCACTTGCACCATCAATTCTCATCATGATGACCTCATTTACAAGGATTATCATCGTGTTACACTTTGTGAGAAATGCAATTGGTACACAGACAGCCCCACCAAACCAAGTATTGATTGGATTGGCATTATTTCTGACATTATTCATTATGAATCCTGTTTTTACAGAGATTAATGAAAATGCAATTAAACCATTTGATGCTGGCGAAATTACACAAGAGCAGGCGTTGGAAGAAGGCGCAAAGCCGTTAAGAAAGTTTATGTATAAAGAAACGCAGCAAAAGGATTTGAATTTATTTTGCGATATCGCAGGAATCGATGATATTGATACAAGCGATGAAGCACAGGTAGATCAACTTTCTATGACAATTATTATTCCGAGTTTTATTTTAAGCGAACTGCGAACAGCATTTATTATGGGATTTTTGATATATGTCCCGTTCATTGTGATTGACATGGTAGTAGCATCAGTGCTTATGTCTATGGGTATGATGATGTTACCGCCTACAACAATTTCCCTACCGTTTAAAGTGTTGCTATTTGTTTTAGCAGATGGTTGGGATTTGGTAATAGGCAGTCTGGTAAAGACATTTTATTAAGTAGAGGTGAACAGATATGATTACAGAAGGACAGGTTCTGGATATAGCAAAAGAGGCGTTGTATCTTATTATTAAAACGTCAGCACCTCTGCTTTTAATTTCTTTGATTGTAGGTTTAATTGTTAGTATCTTTCAGACAGTTACATCTATACAGGAACAAACATTAACATTCGTGCCAAAGATTATAGCAGTGTTTTTAGGAATGATGCTTGTAGGTGGATGGATGTTAGAAAATATAACAGGCTTTATGACAGAATTATGGAATAGCTTCAGCCTGTATTTACGATAGGTTGACGACAGTTATGGTAAACTATGGATTTTCAATATATACATTTGAATATTTTCTGATGATATTGGTAAGGGTTGCATCATTCGTATTTATTGCACCGTTTTTTGGAATGAATAACACCCCGAACCGCATAAAAATCGGATTGTCGGTATTTACATCTTTGATCATATATCAATTAATCATGCCGAAAAATCCACTGGAATATTCCGGAGTAATAGAGTTCGCCATCATCGTCTTGAAGGAAGGAATTACAGGATTGCTCATTGGGTTTGCAGCAAATATTTGTAATTCCATTGTTTTATTATCAGGTAAAATGATTGATATGGAGATTGGACTTGCTATGGTAGATGTTTTTGATCCATCTTCTAATCAACAAGTATCAATCACAGCACAGTTATATAACTACTTGATTTTATTATTGTTAATAGTAACCAATATGCATTATTACATTTTGCGAGCATTGGTAGATTCATATCAGGTAATACCTGTAAACGGAACCGTTTTTCAATGGAATCACTTACTGGGGTCAATGACAGATTATATGACACATTTAATGGTTATTGGATTCCGAATCGTGTTACCGGTATTTGCAACAAGTATGATATTAAATTGTATTTTGGGAGTTATGGCAAAAGTTGCACCACAGATGAATATGTTTGCGGTGGGGATACAATTAAAGCTTTTGGTGGGACTTACTATTATGTTTGTTACGGTTGGGTTATTACCTAATATTTCAAACTTTATATTTACAGAAATGAAAAAAATGATAGTTTCAATAATTGAAGGAATGTATTAGCGTGGAAGAAAAAACATATTTTTTTTTGGAATATAATCTTCAGTGGTTTGCAAAAGACGGTGAAGGTGGGGAAAAGACCGAACCGGCAACTGCAAAAAAATTACAAGATGCCAGAAAAGAAGGACAGGTAGCAAAAAGTAAGGAATTAAGTGCTGCTGTCGAATTGATAGCATTATTTTTAGTGTTAAAAATTTTTGTTTCTTACATTGGTGAAAATCTTATCAGTGTATTCCCGGTCATTTATCATAAAATGCCGGATATTATAAATAATAGTGCAGGTGGGTTATCCGTCTTCACGGTCACAACCGTAGTAAATAATGTAATGTTGGTTATTTTGAAAATTTTAGCACCGGTATTTGCCATAGGTGTAACGTGTTGTGTTTTGATTAACATTTTGCAGGTAGGGTGGAAAGTAACAGGAAAGCCCATGCAACCTAAGTTTAGTAAAATAAATCCTATGAGTGGATTTAAAAGAATTTTTTCCAAAGAATCCCTTTTTGAATTGGTAAAATCAATTGCTAAAATTGCTTTGATTGCTTATGTGGCATATACATCAGTAAAAGACCATCAGAACGATTTGTTTTTGCTATATGATATACCTTTAATGCAGGTTATTATTTTAATTGGAAGCATCGTAATAGATGCAGGATTAAAAATTTCAATCGTCTATTTGGTGGTTGGTATTGTGGATTGGCTATATCAAAAACATAAGTTTAAAGAAGACATGAAGATGACCAAGCAGGAAGTAAAGGATGAATACAAGAATACAGAAGGAAATCCGGAAATAAAAGGTCGTCAACGCTCTAAGATGCGTGAAGCTTCTCAAAGACGTATGATGCAAAATCTTCCGACAGCTGATGTCGTTATTACAAACCCGACACACTTGTCAGTGGCAATTAAATATGATGCAGATAAAAATTCAGCCCCCATTGTAATTGCAAAAGGAGAAGATTTCCTTGCAATGAAGATTCGAGAAATTGCAAGAGAAAATAATATTGAAATTGTAGAAAATAAGCCTTTGGCGAGAATGTTATATGCGAATGTAGATATAGGAGCAGAAGTTCCACCAGAGTTATATCAAGCGGTAGCAGAAGTGTTAGCTTTTGTATACAGTTTGAAGAATAAATGATTAATAAAGAAGACAGAGGAGGAAAAAGCATGAAAAAGGCAGATTTGGGAGTGGCTATATATATATTGGCAGCCGTCATTTTCTTTATTGTTCCCATTCCTTCTATTTTATTAGATGTTATGCTGGCTTTTAATATTGCAGTTGCGTTAGTAATATTATTAAATGCATTATTTGTAAAGGAAGTGTTGGACATGTCGTTCTTTCCAACACTATTGTTGTTTACCACCATTTTTAGAATTTCGTTAAATGTTTCCTCTACACGTTTGATTTTAAATACAGGAGATCCGGGAAATGTCGTTCGAACTTTTGGTGAGTTCGTAGGTGGAAATGATTTAATTATCGGTGCAATTATTTTTGTAATCTTATTAATTATTCAGTTCGTAGTAATTAATAAAGGTTCTGAGCGAGTAGCAGAAGTAACAGCAAGATTTACATTGGATGCAATGCCAGGTAAACAGATGGCAATTGATGCAGACTTAAATACAGGTATTATTAATGAGAAACAAGCAAGGGAACGACGTGAAAAGATACAGCAGGAGTCAAGTTTCTTTGGAGCTATGGACGGTGCTACTAAGTATGTAAAGGGAGATGCCATGGCAGGTCTTATCATCACCTTTATCAACTTAGTGGGTGGTACTGCTATGGGAATGGTACGTCAGGGACTTGCAATTGGGGATGCGTTAAGTCAGTATGGAATCCTTACAATTGGTGATGGATTATCCAGCCAGATTCCTTCTTTATTAATTTCATTAGCAACAGGTATTCTTGTAACCAAGGCATCTAAGGAAGCTGATTTCAGTCAGGTATTGGTAAAACAGCTCTTTGGAATACCGAAAGTATTGTATATAGTAGGAGCAGTTTTAATTTTCTTAGGAATTACCACACCATTGGATTGGAAATTATTCCTTGCATTAGGTGTTGCATTTATTGTAACCGGTAAGAGCGTAGAAAAGAATATTGCCATTGAATCTATAGAAGAGGAAGTTGATACGGCAGAAGAACAGGCAGAAGAAATTCGAAAACCAGAAAATGTAAACTCGTTACTACAAGTAGATCCAATCGAATTAGAATTTGGATATGGTATTATTCCGTTGGCAGATGTTAGCCAAGGAGGAGACTTACTAGATCGTGTAGTTATGATTCGAAGGCAGATAGCCTTAGAATTAGGTATGGTAGTGCCGATTATTCGTTTGCGAGATAATATTCAGTTAAATCCAAATCAATATATTATTAAAATTAAGGGAATACAGGTAACCGAAGGAGAAATTCTTTTCGACCACTACATGGCTATGAATCCAGGGTTTGTAGAAGAAGAAATATCAGGTATACCAACCTTTGAACCTTCTTTCCACTTACCAGCATTATGGATTACAGAAAGTCAGCGAGAACGTGCGGAGAGTTTGGGATATACAGTTGTAGACCCACCATCTATTATTGCAACTCACTTGACAGAAGTTATCCGAAGTCATGTGGATGAACTATTAACAAAACAGGATGTACAGAATTTGATTAATAACGTAAAAGAAAATAATCCTGTATTAATCGATGAGTTAATACCAAAATTATTAGGAATTGGTGAAATACAAAAAGTTTTGCAGAATTTGTTGCGTGAGGGTATTTCAATACGAGATTTGCTTACAATTTTGGAAACTTTATCAGACCATGCTGCAACTACAAGAGATACCGATGTATTAACGGAGTATGCAAGACAAAGTTTGAAACGTGCAATTTCCAGTAAGTATTTCCCGGCAAATGAAGTTACCAGCGTAATTACATTGGACCCTAAAGTAGAGCAGGAAATTATGGCATCTGTAAAACAGACAGAACAAGGCGCATATTTGACATTAGATCCGGAAAAGACAAAAGCAATTATGGCTTCACTGGAAACAGAAATTGCAAAGTTGGAAAATCTCGGAAAAAATGCCATTATTATTACATCGCCAATTGTGCGAATGTACATTAAGAAGTTAACAGAAGATTATTTTAAAGACTTAATAGTTGTTTCCTACAATGAAGTCGAGTCTAACATTGAATTACAATCAGTAGGGATGGTGAGCCTTTCATGACAATAAAGAAATTTCAGGGAAAAACAGAAGAAGAAGCGACCTTAAAGGCAAAACAGGAATTAGGTGTAGGAACCGTTATCATGAATGTAAAAGAAGTAAAACCGAAGGGGCTTTTTAAAGCATTCAAGAACAGTACTTACGAGGTAACGGCTGCAATAGAAGAAAATGAGAAGACTGCTCAGGTAAAGGCACCGGAAATGCCTAAAGTTGGGAAAATAGATGTTTCAGCGGATGAAGCAATTCGAATTCCTGCACCTGAACCGGTTAAAAAAGAAGAACCTAAAGAGCAAATAAAGGAAACCTCACAAACCGTAGAAAATATGTGGGCATCCTTAGAAGAAAAAATGAAAAATGAAACCAAGAAGGAAGTAGCAGCTGAAAATAATTTAGAAGAAAAGTTAGAAAGCTTACAGAACTTTTTGGAAAAGAAATTGGCACCGGAAGAGACAAAAAAGGAAGAATTACCGGAAGAACCAGAAGACGAAGGCTTTAAATTCATGAAAATGATTTACAGTGTTTTGTTAGAAAATGAAGTAGATGAAAAATATGTAAATCAGATTATAGATGAAGTTGAAACCGTAAGAAAAAAAGGTTCCAGTGTAGATCATATGCTTTCCAGCATTTATCAAAAAATGATATTAAAGTTTGGGCAACCCCAGCCAATCGAATTGGCAGAAAATGCGCCAAAACTTGTATTTTTTGTAGGACCTACGGGAGTAGGAAAGACAACTACGATTGCTAAAATTGCTTCAAGATTTAAAGTGGAAAAAGGGAAAAAAGTAGCATTGTTAACAGCGGATACATATCGTATTGCGGCTGCTGATCAGCTTAGAACTTATGCCAATATTTTAGATACTCCGATTAAGGTTATTTATTCTCCGGAAGAATTAAATGATACATTAAAAGAATGGAAAGATTATGATTTGATTCTGATAGACACAGCAGGATTATCCCATAAGAATGAAGAACAGCGTAATGATATTAAAAATTTAATTACAGGCGCATCAGAAGAGTATGAAAAGGAAATTTATTTAGTATTAAGTGCTACTACAAAATATCGCGATTTAAAAGATATTGTAGATGTATATCAAAAAGAGTTTAAATTCAAATTGATATTTACAAAGCTGGATGAAACAAACTGCTATGGAAATATGCTGAATATGAAATTATATACTGGGGCAGATTTATCTTATGTTACATATGGACAGAATGTGCCGGAGGATATAGAAGTTTTCAATATGCAGAAAATAGTAAAGATTCTGCTTGGAGGAAAATAATATATGGATCAGGCAGAGCAGCTAAGAAATATTGTAAAACAAAAAAATCAACAGCTTGTACCTAGTGCAAGAGTGATTACGGTTACCAGTGGAAAAGGGGGAGTTGGAAAATCAAACATAGCAGTAAATATGGCAATTCAGATGCAAAAATCCGGAAAACGAGTAATTATTATTGATGCAGATTTTGGATTGGCAAATGTAGAAGTTATGTTTGGAACAATTCCCAAATATAATTTTGGAGATTTAATCTACCACGGAAAGAACATTCGTGATATTATAACAGTAGGACCAATGGGAATTGGATTTATATCCGGGGGTTCTGGAATTACAGGGGTAAATAATCTTACAAAAGACCAAATTGATTATCTAATTAGCAGTATGAAAGAATTAGATCAAATGGCAGATGTTATCATTATTGATACAGGAGCGGGAATCTCAGATAGCGTTTTGGAGTTTGTATTGGCCAGCCCGGAGATTATACTTGTAACAACACCGGAGCCAAGTTCTCTGACAGATTCTTATTCATTATTGAAGGTATTGTATCGAAATCCCGAATTTCAATGGAATGAAAAAAGAATTAAAGTGATTTCTAATCGAGTGGATTCCGTTGAGGAAGGCACTGCAATATTTAATAAGATAAATACAGTCGTAGAGCAGTTTTTGAATGGAAAATTAGAATATTTAGGAGTACTTCCACAAGATGCTATGTTAGAACGAGCAGTAAGGCAACAACAGCCTGTTGTTCTTTCTTATCCAGAAGCGAATGTATCCAAGGCTTTTGCGGTATTGACTGAAAATTTATTGGAAGAAAAAGCTGTTCAATTTCAAATGAAAAAAGGAGTTGCACGATTATTTTCCAATTTGCTTCATAGAAGAAAGTAAAATAGAGGTGTGAAATGGTTTCCAATCTTATTAACATAGGAGATAAAATTGATATTCGAATTCTACAACAGGTAGAAAAAGAAAAGAACGAAGGCATTATGGCAAAAGTTTATAAAAGCCGCGTACAGGATATCAAAAAAGATAATCTATTAGAGGTATCTATGCCGATTTATGCAGGGAAGATGGTAATACTTTCTGTTGGAATTCGCTATGAATGCATTTTTTATACAAAAAACGGACTATACCGCTGCGTTGCTCAGGTGAAGGAGCATTATAAAGTGGATGGACTGTACATGCTTTTATTGGAGCCTAAAAGTCCATTAGAGAAGTTCCAGCGAAGAGAGTATTTTCGTTTTGAATGTGCCATGGATATTGAATATTATAAAATCACAGAAGATGAAGCAAAAATAGAAGAAATAGAAGAATTAAAACGTCATCATAAAGAATATGAACCGGAAATGGAAATAAACCATGCGATTGCTGTAGATTTAAGTGGTGGTGGAATTCGATTTATGGCAGAAGAAGAAGGGAAAAAGGGCGAATATCTGTTTATCAGTATGCTATTGAGAAGTTTGGATAATAATCAGTTATTGGAAATTGCAGGAAGAGTACTTTCCTGTAATAGAGTAGAGGGAGACAGGGGGAAGAAAAAATATGAATACCGAGTACAATTTTTAACAAGAGATCAGAAAAAACGAGAAGCAATCATAAAGTATATTTTTGAACAGGAGCGCAAAAATAGGCAAAAAGGATGATAATATGAAGAAGAATATTTTGGTTGTCGATGACTCTGCACTCATGAGAAGGGTTATATGTGATATAATAAACACAGATAGTATATTTCAGGCAAATGACGTATGTAGAGATGGCTTGGAGGCATACGAAAAATTAAAAACAACGAAATACGATGCAGTTGTTTTAGATGTAAATATGCCGCGAATGGATGGACTGGAATTACTAGAAAAATTGCAACAAGAGCATATTAACGCAACCGTTATTATGGTAAGCACCACTACGACAGAAGATGCAGAAGTGACCATGCTTGCAATGGAACGTGGAGCGATTGATTTTGTTGCCAAACCATATAATATCATAGAGGCCAAAGGCGAAGATTTCAAACAAAAGTTGTTAAGTGTTCTACAAGCTGTATTGAAGAGTGGAAATGCACAAAAGAGTTTTACAGCGCCAGCAAAACCGGTAGCGAAAACAGTAATAACAAAAAGTGTTTCCGCATCTAAATCAGCAATAGTAGCGGGAAAGAAACTGGTAGCGCTGGCATGTTCCACGGGTGGACCGAAAGCACTTCAAAGTGTAATCCCATATCTTCCAAAGAATATGGATGCTCCAATGGTTTTAGTACAGCACATGCCGAAAGGGTTTACTAAGTCCATGGCAGAACGTCTGAATGAAATCAGTGAAATTTCCGTAAAAGAAGCAGAAGAAGGAGATATACTGAAAAAAGGATGGGTTTATATCGCACCAGGCGGAAAGCATATGGAAGTGGTAAAAGCAGGAGGCGGCGAACACAAGATTCATTTGAATGATGAACCTGCAATAGGTGGATTGAAGCCATGTGCCAACATTACATATGAATCATTGCGCACAACAGATTTTGACAAAATTGTCTGCGTAGTGTTGACTGGAATGGGAGCAGATGGAACAAAAGGAATTCTTTCCTTGAAAGAACAAAAGCCATTGCATGTAATAGCCCAAAATGCCGAAACGTGTGTAGTATATGGTATGCCAAAATCAATTGCAGAATCCGGCGTTGTAGACGAAGTGGTTCCATTAACGGAAGTAGCACCAACAATTATTAAGAACGTGGGGGTACATTAAAATGGATGTAAGCCAATATCTTGAAATTTTTATTGATGAAACAAATGAACATTTGCAGAACTTATCCGACTGCATTATGAGTCTGGAAAAAGATCCAGAAAATATGGATACGATTAATGAGATTTTCCGTGCAGCACATTCATTAAAAGGAATGGCTGGTACAATGGGATTTAAGCGTATGCAGCACTTGACTCATGATATGGAAAATGTATTCCAGGAAGTGCGCAGTGGAAATATGAAGGTTACCAGCGGATTGGTAGACGTATTATTCCAATGCTTAGATGCAATTGATGCATATTTGGAAAACGTAAAAGAAAGTTCAGATGAAGGAACAGAAGACAACGAAGCAATCATTCAGGAATTGAATGATATCTTAGCAGCAGAGACCGGAAGTGCACCGGAAGAAAAAGCTGCACCGGCAGAAGAAAAGAAAGAAGAGCCGGCAGCACAGAATGGATATGAAAAGAAATATCAGAATGCAGAATTATCTGAAAAGGAAAAAGATGCCATTAAAAGTGCAGAAGAACGTGGCGCAAATGTATATGGTATCACAGTTTATATTCAGGAAGAGTGCTTGCTGAAAGCGGCTCGTGCATTTTTAGTGTTTAAAGCAGTAGAAGATTATGGTGATATTTTAGTATATTATCCAAGCTCTCAGGATATCGAAGATGAGAAGTTTGAGAATGATTTCAGCTTTTTCTTGGAAACAGAAGCACCATTAGAGAAAATTATAGAAGTATCTAAGACGGTTTCTGAAATTGCAGAAGTGGTAGGAGAAAAAGTAACATATAATGACTTAATTGCCGCTGCAGAGAAAAAGGAAACAGCAGAGGCAGCACAAACGACTCCGGCACCAGCAGAAAAGGCAGCACCTGCACCAACCCAGCAAAAAGCAAAAGCAGCACCTGCTAAAAAGCAAAATGGAGGAAAGCCTGTTACAAACCGTACTGTGCGTGTAGATATTGAAAAACTGGATGCATTAATGAATCAGGTAAGTGAGTTGATTATTGCTAAGAACTCATTGGTATCAATCAGCAGTACAGAGGGAAGCAGTTTACAGAGTCAGACCTTCCATGAACAGATTGAATATCTGGAAAGAATCACAACAAACTTGCATGAATCTGTCATGAAAGTACGAATGGTACCTATTGAAAGTGTAGTTAATAAGTTCCCTCGTATGATTCGTGATTTATCTAAGAAATTAAATAAAGAAATGGAACTGGTTATGACTGGTGAAGATACAGAGCTTGACAGAACAGTTGTAGACCAGATTGGAGATCCATTACAGCATTTACTTCGTAATTCAGCAGACCATGGATTGGAGAACGCTGATGTGCGTGCAAAACGAGGAAAACCAGAAAAAGGAACTATCTGCCTGAATGCATTCCAGGAAGGAAATAACGTTATTATCGAAGTAAGTGATGACGGTAACGGAATCGATACAGAACGTGTTAAAGCAAAGGCTATTGAACGTGGTTTGGTTACACCGGAACAGGCAGAAGCACTGAGCCAGAAAGAAATCATTGATTTCTTGTTCATGCCAAGTTTTTCCATGGCAAAACAAATCACAGATATTTCCGGTCGTGGTGTAGGACTTGATGTTGTAAAGTCAAATATCGAAGCATTAGGCGGAGATGTTGAAGTTAAGAGTGTATTAGGCGAAGGAACAAAATTCATTGTAAGATTACCATTGACACTTGCAATTATTCAGGCTTTGATGGTAGAAGTACACGATGAAAAATATGCAATTGCATTAGGTTCTATTCAGACAATCGAAGATATACCTGTTAGCGAAATCAAGTATGTACAAGCCAAAGAAGTAATCCATATTCGTGGTTCTGTTATTCCATTGATTCGCTTGGAAAAGATTTTGGATATGGAACCGTCAGAGGAAGAAAAAGAAAGCTTAACAGTTGTTATTGTTAAGAAAGGTGAAAAATTCGCCGGACTTGTAGTAGATAATCTGATGGGACAGCAAGAAATTGTTATCAAATCTATTGGAAAATATATTAACAACAATAAGATTATTAGCGGCGCAACAATCCTTGGTGATGGTGAAGTAGCATTAATCTTAGATGCAAATGCATTGATGTAGGGGGTGCGCAAACATGGCAAGCAATGTAGCAGTATTAGAAAACGATAGAAAACAATATATTGTAGTAAAAATTGGAAGCGAACAGTATGGAATAGATATTAGTTATGTAGATAATATTGTTCGAATGCAAAAAATCACAAGAGTACCAAAGGCGCAGAATTATTTTCCGGGCATTATCAATTTGCGTGGAGAAGTGGTCCCAGTTATGAGCATCCGTACCAAGATGGGATTAGAGCCAGATCAGTTCACAGATGCTTCCAGAATCATTATTTTAAAGGTTGAACAACAGGGTTCACTTGGAATCATCATCGATGAAGTGAAGGAAGTTGTAACATTAGGCGAAGATGAAATTGACAAGGTAGCCAGTGCAAAAGATGAAAAGAGCAACTTCATCAATGGAATCGGAAAACACGGCGAAGAATTAATTTCACTCTTTGATATTAATGCAATTATTGATGAAAAAGAAAATTCATAAATAAGCTTTTGGAAAATGAAAGGCTGTTGCAGAAGCGTTAAAACGTGGGCAACAGCCTGTTCCTAATAAAGTAGAAATGGAGACAGTATGGCTAAGTTTGATTTGAATCAAGTAAATGACATGTACGTTGACGTGTTAAGAGAGATAGGAAACATAGGTGCAGGAAACGCAACAACAGCAATATCCAATATGCTTAATTTAAAAGTAAATATGGATGTACCGAAAGTTGAACTTTTGACATTTCAGGAACTTCCGGCAGCAATTTCGGCAGAAGAAGAAACCATTGCAGGAATTTATCTGGAAGTAGAAAGTGACATCAGCGGAAGTATGATGTTTTTATTAAAAATGGATTCAGCCCATTATTTAGTAAATCGCTTAATGGGAAGACCGGATGATTACAATGAAGAATTTAATGAAATTGATTTATCGGCATTAAAGGAAATTGGAAATATCATTTCAGGTTCCTATTTATCAGCGTTATCTACGATGACAAATATGTGTATTACATCATCTGTACCATACCTTGCAATTGATATGGCTGGAGCAATTTTAAGTGTACCGGCAATACAGTTTGGTCAGTTTGGAGATAATGCTCTTTTGATTGAAACAGAATTTGGGGATGATGTGAAAATACAGGGATTTTTCATATTACTACCTGATATTGATTCATATGATAAGATATTAACATCTTTAGGAATCCAAATATAAGGAGTGCAGGTATATGGCTACAATTAAAGTAGGAATGGCAGACTTGAATATATGCAAATCGCCAGATATGATTACAACGCTGGGACTTGGTTCTTGTATTGGAATAGCATTGTATGATCCCGTAACGAAAATCGGGGGGCTTGCGCATATTATGTTGCCAGATAGTACACAGATGAGAAATAATACCAATATTGCAAAATTTGCAGATACAGGAATTGAAGAACTGGTGAAAAGAATGATAGCTGCGGGAGCAAGTAAGAGCAGACTGGTTGCTAAAATAGCAGGCGGGGCAAAAATGTTTGAAGTAAGTGGACTTTCTGCGATAGGTAACGTTGGGGAAAGAAATGCACTTGCATCTAAGGCAAAATTAAAACAAATGGGAATTCCCTTAAAAGCAGAAGATACCGGATTAAATTATGGTCGAACAGTAGAGCTTTATACAGAAACAGGAGAATTTCGTATTAAGTCCGTAGGAAAAACAGTAAAAACAATTTAAAGGATGATGACAAATGAAAACAAAGCAAGTACCAGCGATGATTATGCTGATTGCCGGTTTGGTAGTTAGTATTGTTGCTGTTATAACACATATGGAAACAATGCAGTTTTTGAAAATTCTTGTGATTGTCCTAATCGTATTTTATATTGCGGGCTGCGTTGTAAAAGTAATTTTAGATAAGAACTTCAAGGAAGAGGTAGAAGATGCCGGGTCGGAGACAGAGGCTGAAGAAAGTGAAACGGCTGGAGAAAGTGAAGAAACTGTGGAAAAAGCACAGGGGACACAAGAAGCACAGGCCGAGAAATAACCAAATCTTGGGGGCTTTAAATGAAAACAACAGAAAGAGAAAAATTATGGGAAGAGTTTTTTAAAAATCCATCAGCAGAGTTACGCGAGCAAATTATCGTGGAGTATGCACCGTTAGTAAAGATTGTAGCGGGAAGACTGAGCATGTATTTAGGATATAATGTGGAATACGATGATTTAGTAGGATATGGAATTTTTGGATTGATAGATGCAATTGATAAATTCGATATAAATAAAGAAGTAAAATTTGAGACATATGCAAGCCTTAGAATTCGTGGTTCTATTTTAGATCAAATTCGTAAAATGGATTGGATTCCAAGGACAGTAAGGCAAAAACAAAAGAAGATTGACGAAGCGATTCGCAAAATAGAAACAGAAACAGGAAGAAATGCTCAAGACGAGGAAATTGCCAGGGAGATAGGAGTAAGCGAAGAAGAACTGAATAATTGGCAATCCCAGTTAAAAATAACGAATCTTGTTTCTCTAAATGAATATGTAGATCAAGGATTGGAACCGGTAATGGATGCCAGAGGAAATTCACATTTTGCACAGCCGGAAGATGCTGTCGCAGAAGAGGAATTGAAAAGGGTATTAGCACAATCCTTAGAGGTATTAACAGAGAAAGAACAAAAGGTTATCACACTATATTATTATGAAAATCTTACTTTAAAGGAAATCAGCAATATTTTAGAAGTGTCGGAATCGCGTGTTTCACAGCTTCATACAAAGGCACTAACCAAAATGAAAAAAGTAATGGGACCTTATATGGAGATATTAACGGATTAATAGAAAGCGTGGAGGAGATTATGGAAGGTAGAAATGGATATTTCAAGTTGGATATGAGAGAAACAGGAGTGTTTCTCGTAGTATATGCCCCGGAAGAAGGGGGAAAACCAGTAGAAATTAAAGAAGTCATTGCGTACCTTGATGAAAAGAAATTTGATAAGTATGATTTAAAAGCAGTGAATAGTGCTGTAAATAGCGAAAAGGATTCAGAAGAAGTTTATATTGGTGAATGGAACGGGCTTTATGAAAATGAAACAATGGAAGTAAATGTTTCAAGTGATAAAATGATGGCATTTTGTCGGTTTTATCCTCCATCCAATAATGGAAAAAACATGACAGAAGAAGATATTCTTAGTGAATTAAGAATGTTAAAAATCATTGTGGGTATTCGGGAAGAAGAAATA
>ERZ1034984.864-NODE-864-length-31949-cov-38.794068_pt1 | contig 31949 bp, 48 predicted proteins | sample MGYA00520589_ERZ1034984 | MGnify/ENA primary metagenome ERZ1034984 (study PRJEB33766, sample SAMN09781790) | gut metagenome | biome: gut microbiome | host: Homo sapiens | place: Madagascar | study: EMG produced TPA metagenomics assembly of the PRJNA485056 data... | reverse complement strand
ATTTTCTCCCTACGGGAGATTTCGGCGGCCGGAGGGCAGCAAGATAGATCCCCGCAGCGAGAAGTAAATCACATGGCATAGACCAAAAGCCTGAAAGGCAAGAGTCAGCACGCACCGGCATGGTGCGCAGCGTCTCTTGCCTTTTTGCTTTATCCGGCGCATGACCTGGTCTCCGGACCGGCTTCACGATCCTTTCTTTCCCCTTCCCTGCCCCCATCGCGGGGGCCGGGTCATGCGCCGGAGACAATCGGCAACTGCCCTGCCTGGGCCGAAGGCCTGAGCTTATGCGTGGGGTATTGACGTAGGCCCGGTGGGGCGGTCCGATTCGGACCATATTCCCCCGGTGTGCACGGCGGTGCTTGCGCCGCAGCGGGCTTGATCCTCCTGCGGCGGCTCTTGCCGCCATTGCGAGGGCCGCCGTGTGCACCGGAGAGAGGATTGCAATGGACAGAGTTTTGAGACAACGGCGCCGGAGGACCACTTGCGCACTGTATGTGCAGTCCTCCCACCTGGAGGACCTAATCGGCCCGCTGCCGGAGGATGGCGAGATCGTCAAGGTGGTTTCCCTGGCTAACCTGAGCGCCGCCGGATTTATCCGGTACATCGCGGATGCCACAACGATCCGGGAGCTGATCGTATCCACTTACCGCATCGGCCCCAATACGCTGCGGCAACTTCGACGCCTGCGGGAGCTGGGTCACCTGGACCAGGCAACCTTTGTGGTTGGACGGCTCATGAGCCGGGACAAGCGCAAGGCCAGCGCCGTGCAGTACTGGGACGACCTGACGGAGATGTGCCAGCGGTATGGCTGGCAGTGCGTCAGCCGGGACAATCACACCAAGCTGGCCCTGTTTGACACGGACGTGGGCAAGTTTGTATTGGAGGGCAGCTGCAACCTAAACGAGGCCCCTAACTACGAGCAATTCAGCCTCTGCCGGGACGCAGAGCTTTATGATTTTTACGCAGCGGCGCTGCGGGAGATGATGGAGGTGCGGACATGAGCAAGCATAAGACATCGGACGCTCAGACGGTGCGGATCGCGGCGGAGCAGCTCACCATGGTCCCCATTGACGATCTGATCCCATACGCCAACAACGCCAAGCGGCACAGCGCCAAGCAGATCAACCAGATCCGGGCCAGCCTGCGGGAGTTCGGCTTCGTGACGCCGGTGCTCATCGATTTTGACAACAACATCATCGCAGGCCACGGCCGGGTGGAGGCCGCCAGGGCGGAGGGCATGAGCGAGGTGCCCTGCGTGCTGGTGACCAACCTGACAGAGGCCCAGCGCAAGGCCTACATCCTGGCAGACAACCGACTGAGCGAGACGGCAGTATGGGACACGGAACTGCTGAAAATCGAGCTGGAGGGCTTGGAGGCTTTGAACTTCGACACCGGGATCGCCGGCTTTGACGCGAAAGCGATGGAGGAGCTGGGCGTAGAAATCGGCAGCAGTCATACGCAAGCCGAAGCCTACGAGGACGATTTTGACGAAGATCCCCCGGAAGAAACCTCCGTGCGTGAAGGAGACATCTATCAGTTAGGGCGGCACCGTCTGGCGGTCGGCAGTACTGCCGATGAGGCGGCTATGACCCGCCTCATGAATGGTGCTCTGGCAAACATGGTTTTTACAGACCCGCCTTACGGCGTGGCTGTGGGATCCAAAAATCAAATGCTGGATGATGTTGCCGGGGGGAAAAGCGGACGCTGCACCGAGGACATCTACGGAGACACCATGAGCGAAAGCGATCTGCACGATATGCTTTTGCAGGCCATGACCAACATTCGGCTGTCATGCCGGGACGACGCTTCTTTCTATGTCACCAGCCCACAGGGCGGCAGCCTTGGTTTGATGATGATGATGATGATGCGGGAAGCCGGCCTGGAAGTCCGGCACATGTTGATTTGGAAGAAATCTTCTCCGACGTTTTCTATGGGCCGTCTGAATTACGAATACCAGCACGAGCCTATTTTTTTCACGTGGACTAAAAAGCATATCTGGTACGGAAACGGCAAATTCCACACGTCCGTGTGGGATGTGGATAAACCCCGCAAGTGTGACTTGCACCCCACCATGAAGCCGATAGCCCTGGTTGAAAACGCCATTCTGAATTCTACTACGGAGGGTGACCTTGTTTTGGATGGCTTCGGCGGCAGCGGGACAACGTTGATCGCCTGTGAGCAGCTGGGGCGGACGTGCTACATGATGGAAATCGACCCCAAGTATGTCCAGGTCATCATTAACCGGTGGGAAGCTATGACCGGGGAAAAGGCGGTGCTGCTGAATGACCGTGCAGGAGGCTGAGCGGATCATCGCGCGGACCAGCAGCCCGTACCTGAAACGGGATATGCAGCGGTTTATCCGAAACCAGCGGAGAAAGGAGGGCCGGAATGGCCGGGAAAAGACAGCCAACGGATGTGGTGATCGCCAACGGGCGCAAGCACCTAAGCAAGAGCGAGGAGGCGGAGCGGCGGGCCGGTGAGGTGAAGGTCTCCCCCGCCAAGACGGCCAAGCCGCCCAAGTGGCTGCCGGAGGGCCTGCGCAAGGACTTCCGGGCCGTGGGCAAGCGCCTGATCGCCGCAGGGCTTTACACCGACCTTGACGCGGACACCCTGGCCCGATACTTGATTGCTCAGAGCGAGTACCTGATGGCCACCAGCCACGTGCACAAGGCCTATCAGGAGCGGGACCCGGAGGAGATTGAGGACTGGAGCCGCATCCAGGACCGGCACTTTAAGCAGGCTCGCAACTGCGCCAATGATTTGGGACTGACGGTGACCAGCCGGTGCCGCCTGGTGGTGCCGGATACCGGCAAGCAGGCGACGGAGGACAACAATCCATTCTTGGAGGTCATCCGGGGCGGAAAGGCTTCCTATGGCTGATTCTTTGTGGCTGACGCCGTTTATTTGCGTGCCGACGCCGGAAGATGACGCAGAACTGCGGTACAGCCAGGAAGCCGTAGAACATGTTTTTGATTTCTTCGCCCTGCTGGTGTACGGGCAAAACGACTGGGCGGGAAAACCCTTCCAACTGCTGCCGTGGGAGGAGCAGTTCATCCGGGAGTTCTTCGGCGTCCAGGTCAAGAACGACAAGGGCCAGTGGGTCCGTTACCGGCGCTTCGGCTATGACGAGATCCCCAAAAAGAATGGCAAGACGGAATTTAACGCCGGACTGGGACTGTATTTCCTGCTGGCAGACGGCGAGACAAAGCCCCATGTAGCTATCTTCGCGGTTGATAAGACCAACGCCGACATTCTTTACCAGTGCGCCAAGTACATGGTGGAGCACACGGCACTAAGCCAGCCTGCCAGCCGACCGCTGGCGTGGTGGCGGGACAGTGTCCGGGAGATCCGCACCCGCTTCGGCGGTGTGATGAAGGTTTATAGTTCCGACGCGGAGAGCAAGCACGGATTTTCTTTTTCCGCCATCCTCTGCGACGAGGTCCACGCCTGGCCCAACGCGGCGGGGCGGCGTCTGTGGACGGTCCTAACACAGGGCACGGACGCAGCGCGGCTTCAGCAGGCAGTGCTGGTGATGACCACGGCAGGCAATGATCCGGACCGGACGTCCATCGGTTGGGAGCTGCATGAGAAATGCCGCCGGATCTTAGCCTGGCGGCGGGGCCAGCCGGAACGGCCGCAGGACGAGGACGATCCGCAATGGCTGCCCATTATGTACGGCATCTCCGCCCTGACTCAAGATGACCCGGACAAGATCGCGGATCTGGACATCTACGACGAGGAATTGTGGAAAACCTGCAATCCCAGCTATGGCGTGACGCTCCAGCCCCGGCAGTTCCGAAACGAGGCCAGGGCAGCCAAGGCCAGCGAGGCGGCGGAGCGCAATTTCCGGTGGCTGCGGCTCAACCAGTGGATCAGTACGAAGGACATGGGGTGGCTGCCTTTAACCCTTTACGACAAGACTCAGATCGGCCCCTCCGCCAAGGCGGAGCGGGAGGCGTGGGTGGAGGAGCATTTGACGGGCAAGACTTGTTACGGCGGGCTGGATATGTCCCTGCGGACTGACCTAAGCGCGCTGGTGCTGGTATTCCCGCCCCAGCCGGGACTGGATCAGGGTGTGGCCCTGTTCCGGGCTTGGCGGCCCCTTGATGTCGTGACGGAGGCGGAGCAGCGGGACCATGTGCCCTACCGGGACTGGGAGCGGGCCGGGTTCCTCACCCTTTGCCAGGGCGACATGATCGACAACCGGGACGTGATCGCGGCCATTCTGGACGCCAAGGAGCGGTATGACCTGCGGGCGCTGGGCATTGACCAGTATCTGACGGCCACCATGACGCCGCTGCTTCAGGACGAGGGCGTGGAGATCATCGCCATCCCCCAGACTATGGCGGGCATGAGCCCCGCCATGAAGGAGCTGGAGGGCCTGATCCGAGAGCACAAGATGCTTCACGTCCACAACACCTGCGCCCGGTGGTGCTTCGGCAATGTCCGGTGCGCGGTGGACGGCAACGAGAACCAGAAGCCGATGAAAAACCGTAGTATCGGACGCATCGATATCACGGTGGCATGGATCATTGCCGTGGCAGCGTGGATCGTGAAAAGAAATCAGAAGCCGGATCTGGCGGCGGCTATGCGGCAGCGAGAGTATCACTTGTAAGGAGTGGAGATATGAGAAAAAGATTTGCAACGGCAATCGTCAAAAATGTCAGCATGATCGTTTTGGTGGCCGGTGCAGCCGTTACGGCTGTAGGCGCCGGGATGATCTATTTGCCAGCCGGTTTGATCACCGGCGGCGTGCTGGCCATGGCTGGTGCTGTGGTAGCCATGTTTGGTGAGGAGGACGACAGATGAGTTTGCGCAAGGGCCTGGTGAGAGCTGGGCGGACACTGGACAGTCCCCGGCAGAAATCTCTCGGAGGGGCGATCCCAACGATGACTTTGGATAACCCGGCGGGCTGGATCTCCGGCGAGGAGAGCGTAGCCATGAGCCGGGACAAGGCCATGAAGGTGTCAACGGTGAACCGATGCGTGGAAGTCTTGAGCACGTCTATGGCGGTGCTGCCGGTGTACACCATGAATGAGTCCACGAAGGAGCGGCTGCCGGATCATCCTCTCCAGCCTATGCTGTGGAGCCGGGCCAATGAGTCCATGAGCACCTTCGACTACCAACGGCTGATGATGTGCAATCAGCTGCTGCGGGGCAATGCCTATGCAGGTATCGTGCGGGATCCTCGGAGCGGCCGGCCGCAGGAGCTGATCCCTCTGCCTCCGGACTATGTATCGCCGGTTTTCGATGATATCGGCGATTTCTGGTATGTATTCACCAACCCGGTCAGCGGCGAGATGACGCTGCTTCGTCCGGAGGATGTGATCCACTACAAGGCATACAGCGAGGACGGCATCGAGGGCGTGAGCGTGCTCAAGCGGGCGTCCCTGACCCTGAGCACCGCCCGGGCTGCGGCGCAGTACGAGAACAGCACGTGGCTCAACGGCGGGCAGCCCTGCGGCATCCTGACCACGGATTCCGACCTGGGCGGGCAAGTACAGCGCGTGCAGGCGGACGGCTCTACCGTATGGGTGGATCCCAAGGAGGAGCTGCGGCGCTCCTGGGAGAGCGTGCACCGGGGGCCGGACAAGGCGTTCCGGGTGGCGGTGCTGGACCTGGGCTTGAAGTATCAGCCCATCTCCATGACCAACAGTGACGCACAATTCGTGGAGAGCAACGAGATCCGGGTGGCGGATGTGTGCCGGTTCTTCGGCGTGCCCCTCCATCTGGCCTATGCCGGAAAACAGAGCTACGCAAGCAATGAGCAAAACGGCATTGAGTTCGTTAACTACACCCTGCTGGGCTATGAGACCCAGTGGGGGCAGGAGGATACCTACAAGCTGCTGCTGCCCTCTGAGCGGGCGGCCGGCCTGCGGATCAAGCGGGAGCTGAAGGTGTTTCTCAAGGGCGACACCACGGCTCAGGCTGCTTACTACCGGGCCCTGCGGGAGATCGGCGCGCTCAACGCTGATGAGATCCGCGCGCTGGAGGACCGGGGCAAAATCCCCGGCGGCAGCACCTACTATGCAAGCTGGAACTACGGCCCCCTGGCGGATTTCGACCGCCTGAGCGTGATCCGGGCGCTGGGGAAAGAACCGGATGATGGAGGTACGGCATGAATGGAATTTTAAAAGCCGCCCATGTGGAGAAGCAGGCGGTCAACGCGGCGGAGCTGGCGCTCATTAACAAGCAGGCCCTGCGGGAGCTGACCGCCGAGGAGGTTTTTACCTTCCGCATGGCGGCCTGCGACAATCAGGTAGACCGGGATCATGAGCGGTTTACGGACAAGGCCCTGGAGGGGCTGGCTCCGCTGTTTGTAGGCAAGTCTGTGCTAATGGACCACAAATGGGCCGCCGCCAGCCAGACGGCCCGGGTCTACGCCGCTGACGTGGAGACCCGGGGCGAGATCAAGCAGCTGGTGCTGCGGTGCTATATGCCCCGCTCTGACAGCACGGCTGGGACTATCGCCGCGATCGAGACCGGCATCCTGCGGGAGTGCAGTGTGGGCTGTGCGATGAGCAGCGCCATTTGCTCCATTTGCGGGGCGGATCAGTCTAAAGTCTACTGCGAGCATCACGCCGGACAGACCTATGACGGCCAACTCTGCGTGATGGCGCTGGATAATCCAATGGACGTTTACGAGGTGTCCTTCGTGGCTGTCCCGGCTCAGCCGGAGGCCGGTGTTATCAAGTCCAAGCGCTACGGAGGCCCGGCGGAGCCGGCTTCCGATCCCGAGGCCCAGCGCATGGCGGAGGCCATGCAGGAATTAGAAACAAGACGATATGGAGGTATGTGAGACATGACGTATCAGGAATTGCTAGAACTGAAAAACAAGCGGGCGGAAAAGGTCCGCGAGGGTGAGGGCCTGCTGGCAAAGAAGGATTTTGACGCCCACAAGGCCCTGATGGGCGAGGTCCAGAAAATGAACGCGGAGATTGACGCCGCCGAGAGCCAGCTGGCCGAGGAGGGCCGTTTTGCCGAGGGTGACCCCAGGATGAAGGCTCTGCACGCCCAGCAGCAGAAGAAGAAAGCGGAAGAGGAGACCGAGAAGAGCGTGGACGCCATCCGGTCTGAGCCGGAGTACGCGAAAGCGTGGGCTGAGGCCCTGCGGACGGGCATGACCGTGAAGAAATCCATGGGTGTGGAGAAGTTCGACATTCTGCACAAGGCCCTGTCGGTGGGCGGCGGCACTCCTGCCGGTTCCGATGGCGGTTTCCTCGTTCCCATCGATTTCGACAACGCCATCATCCGGGAGACCAAGGACTATCTGGATCTCTCCACCCTGTTCAACGTGGAAACGGTTTCCACCATGACCGGCTGGCGTGCCGTTGAGGTGGCGGGCCAGCGGACCAAGCTGCCTCTGGTGGGCGAGAATGCCACCATCGGCAAGAATAACCAGCCCAAGTTCAAGAAGGTGAGCTACAACATCAGCAAGTACGGCGACCGCCTGGTGGTGTCCAGCGAGCTGATGGAGGACAATACCGCCGGCCTGATTCAGTATCTGGCCCAGTGGTTCGGCCCCAAGTACATCCTGACCAAGAATGATCTGCTGCTGACGATCCTGAAAAAGCTGACCTTCACGGCTCAGAGCGCCACCACCGACAAGGACAAGGTCAAGGCCATTAAGTCCGTGCTGAACAAGAGCCTGAACACGGCATACAGCAGGGGTGCTGTGCTGCTGACCAACCAGAACGTCTACGATGAGATGGACAACTGGGTGGACGGCAACAACCGGCCTATGCTGGTGCCTGACGTATCCGGCGATTTCGACCGCTTCAAGGGCCGCCGCGTGGTCTACGGCGACAACGATCTCATCGGTGAGCACAAGGTCGCGTCTAAGACCTACGATCCCCTGTTTATCGGCGACTTCAAGGCGGCGGCAACTCTGTTTGTCCGTAAGGGCATGGAGGTCGCGGCTACGGATGTGGGCGGCGACGCATGGGCTAACGATGCCTATGAGCTGCGCTGCCTGTGCCGCATGGACGCCGAGAGCGTGGACGATACCGCTGTGGTATTCACCGGCTACGAGCGCGCCACCATCGGCGGCTGATCGGAGGGGTGACGGATGGCGGCGTTTAGTGATCGGCAGGCCAGCATCCTGAGCTATTGCCGGATCGACGATCCCACGCCGGAGGACCTGAGCCTGCTGGAGGGTTTCCATGCGGACGCCGTCAGCTACATGTGCAACGCGGGCGTGGCGGAGCCGGAGGCCGGTTCCGCCCGCCTGTCCCAGTACAACACCTGCATTCTGGCGATGGTGCTGGACGCCTGGGACAACAGGGGCACGCAGACCGCCGACAAGGCGTTTGCAGACAATCCGGCCTTCCGGCGGCGGCTAAACCAGTTAAAGCGGACGGAGCCGGTGCGGTCCGATTCGGACACGGAGGGCTAAGCCATGGACGTGAATGCTGGAAAGTTGAATAAGCGGGTGGAGATCGTGCGGATCTCCACCTCCCCTGACGCTGACGGCTACGCAGCCCCCACGGAGACGGTGATCCGGCGCCCCTGGGCGCAGTTCTCCCGGGTCAGCGGCTCTGAGGCGCTGCGGCAGGGCGCGGACATGGGCGACGTCAAGGCGCGGTTCCTGATCCGCTCCGGACATACGGCCATCAGCCGGAAGGACCGGGTGCGGTACAACGGCGCGGACTACGAGATCGAGTACGTCAATGACTACGGCGACAGCGGCGAGTATACGGAGCTGATCGCCAAGCTGCTGACGGCGGGAGGCTGAGTATGAGCATCAACGAGACCATCATCCAGGCGGTGACGCCCATCGTGCCGGTATGCGTTCCGGATGTGTACCGGCCCGACGCTGGGGAGACTCCGGCAGAGGTCTACTGCGTGTTTAACTACACGGAGTCTCCGGATGTGTTCGGTGACGATGAGCCGCAGGCCATTCGGTATCTGATCCAGCTGCACTTGTATCTGCCGCTGGGGCAGACGCCGATCCGCCTGAAACGGCAGCTCCGGCGGGCCATGCTGGACGCCGGTCTTGCGGTTGGTGATTATACCAACGCCAGCGATCTGGAGGTCCAGCACTACGTTCTGGAGTGTCAGGCACTGGATTTGGAGGTGGGCTGATGGGCTTTACGGTCAGGGGGCTTGACGAATTCTCCCTATCCCTTCAGGAGCTGGCGGAGCTGCCGAATGCCGTGCAGGATGACATGCTGGAGGCCGGAGCCGCAGTTGTGGCCAAAGCCCAGCGAGACAAGGTGATGGCCTACGGCATCTATGACCGGGAGAGCACTCAGCATGTGGCGGATTCCATCAAGCCGGGCAAGGTGAAACTGAAAAAGGGCGAGAGGGTCATTTATGTCAGCCCCACGGGTAAACGGAAGCGGGGCAACACAGAGACCCGCAACGCGGAGATCTTATTTGTCAACGAGTTCGGCAAGCAGGGCCAAAGCGCCCGACCTGCCGTGCATGACGCCAACGAGGCCAGTGCGGAAGCCACCACGCGGGCAGAGTTTGAGGTTTATGACAGGTGGCTGAAATCCAAAAATCTGTAAGGAGGAAACCATGGGCAACAAAGCAGTTAAAACACCTCTTGGTATGGTGTCCAGTTACTTCTTCCCCTTTGCCAGTGAGCCGGTGGGCACCCATCCGGTCTACGGCGATAAGGTGGATATGGGCGCAGCCGTCAAGGGCTATCTGAGCCTGACCACAGCCTCCGGCGACATCACCGGCGATGACGCCATGCTGCTGTATTTTGAGCAGTTCGTCTCCGGTCAGGTCGACGTGGAGACCACGCTGAGCGATCTGGAGGTCAACGCCAAGCTCTACGGCCACAGCTACAAGGCGGGCCGGGAGACTGCCAAGGGCGAGGACAGCGCCCCCAACGGCGCCTACGCTTTTATTGAGCCGATTTTGAAGAAGGACAAGACCCTGGTCTACCGGGCCTCGTTCTTCTACAAGACCACGGCCATGCTGAGCGCGGAGAAACAGGAGGCGGATACCCGCAAGAGCGACTTCAATCCCAAGATGAACGCGGTGAGCCTGCGGGTAATGAAGGACAACGCGGACGCATGGCGCGAGCGGCAGGAGTTCCCCACCCAGTCCGAGGCGGAGGCGTTCATCGACTCTCTGGCGGGCGGCACGGCGGCCTACGGCGTGACCATCACCCATATCGGCACCGGCACCAGCGATCCCGGCGAGGGCACCACCTATGTGACCGCCGGGCAGAGCCTGGCCATCGACTTCGGCACCAAGGACCCCACGGCGCTGTATGACAACGCCGTCAACGTGACCAGCAAGCTGGCCACGCACAAGTACACCGTAAGCTCCATCGCGGCGGCTCACGAGATCGTGGCCGTCTGGAGCACCTAATCTTTACCGCAAGGACGGCCCGCAATGGGCCGCCCTTGCAGGAGGTTTTTGCCATGCGATACGTTACGTTTGATTTCGACGGCAGCCCTCTGCCGCTCATGCTGACGGCGGGGGCGCTTTTTGATATTTATGACCGTTTCGGCGTCCATGACAGCATCCTGCGGGCCACCGGAGCCATGGAGGACACCCCCCAGGGCTGGATGGCCTGCTGTGAGCTGGCGGAGCTGCTGATGCAGCAGGCGGCACTGTGGCGCAAGCGGCAGGGCTATACCGACCGCAAGCGGACGGGCTGGCCGTTACGCTCTCAGGACCGGTCAACGGTCCGCATCGCCGTGCGGCAGGCCATTGCGCGGGGCTTTTACCGGGCAGTGCCCTCCGGAGAGGACGCCGGGGAGGTCAACTTAGTCCTGGCGGCCCGGGAGGATGAGCGGGCGGAGGACCCGGAGCGGCTGCGGGCCGGTTTTCTGGCCGTATGCGCCGCCCGGCTGCATCTGGCCCCGGCAGACGCCCTGCTGCTGACGCCGGGCGAGTATCTGGACATGGTGACGCTTTTGAGCGGCGGAGAGGAGGGAGACTATGGCGGTCCGGCAGATTACAACTGAGATCTCGATCAAAAACGAAGCGGAATTCCGGAAGCAGATGAAGGCTGTGAACAACAGCCTTTCCGGTATGAAGTCCGAGATGGCCAAGGTCTCCGCCGAGTTTGACGGCCAGGCAAACAGTGCCGAGGCGCTGCGGCGCAAGCAGGCCATTTTACAGCAGCAATATGACCAGCAGAAGGAGAAGGTCCAGGCACTGGCCCGGATGCTGGAGAGCGCCAAGAGCGCCTACGATGAGAACAGCAATGTGGTTCTGAGCTACCAGCGGCAGCTGAACACGGCCACGGTGGAGCTGATTAAGTTCGACCGGGAGCTGAAGAACACCGACAAGTACCTGGATGAGGCCGCCCAGTCCGCAGACGGTACGGCGTCCAGCATCGACGAGTTTGGCAAGGCCGTCAAGGACGCCGGAGATGAGGGCTCCGACGGCATGGGCCAGCTCAAGGAGGCATTTGGCCAGCTGGGCGAGGCGGCCAAGAGCGGCGACATTAACGGCGTTGTGGCGGCTCTGGGCTCCATGAAGGGCGTGCTGGTGGGCGGTGCGGCTGTGGCCGGGGTCAAGGCTCTGGCGGACGGCATCATCAACATCACCGAGTCCACCAAGGAGTACCGGACCATTTTAGGGACGCTTGAGACCTCCAGCAAGCAGGCCGGGTACACCCAGGAGCAGACCACGGAGATCTACAAAAAGTTTCAGGCGGTGCTGGGTGATACGCAGAAGGCCGCCACGGCTACCGCCAACCTTCAGGCGCTAAAGCTGAGTCAGGAAGATTTGACGGTGCTGATGGAGCAGGCCATCGGCGCATGGGCTACCTACGGCGACTCTATCCCCATCGACAGCCTGTCCGAGAGCATCAACGAGACGGTGCAGGTGGGCAAGGTCACCGGCGTCTTTGCGGACGCCCTCAACTGGGCAGGCACCAGCGAGGACGAGTTCAACGAGCGTCTGGCGGCCTGCGCCGATACCACCGAGCGGGCCAATCTGGTGCTGCAGCAGCTATCAGAGCAGGGCCTACAGGCCACCGGGCAGGCGTGGGTGGAAAACAACCAAGACATCATCGCCGCCAACACCGCCCAGGAGGCCATGAATGAATCCATGGCCCAGCTGGGCGAGGCGCTCCAGCCTGCGGCCAGCTTCCTGCTGGAGTACGGATCTGCTCTGGTGGACGTGGCAACGATGGGCGTCAACGCTCTTTCGAGTCTGGTGGAGTGGTTCGACAATCTTTTCAATGCGCAGCAAAAGGCCACGCAGGCCAGCTTTGAGGCCATCGACAGCCAGTACAACCTGGCAGACTATCAGGCCAACGGTCTGGTCAATGCCGGCGGCGTCATCGACTACGCAGCCGCCAAGCGGATGCAGGACGCCGGGACATTCAAGCGGGCCTCCGGCGTCTCACGGAGTGACGCCCTCAAGCGTGGATGGAAGCTCAGCCCTATCAACGGCTCCCACGCCGACGGTCTGGATTACGTCCCCTTTGACGGCTACGTGGCGGAGCTGCACCAGGGCGAGGCGGTGCTGACCTCCGGCGAGGCCAGCTTCCTCCGCAGCGCCATGGCGGCGGGGCGGACGCTGGGCGGCAGTCGGCGGAGCAGCCGGGCCGTGTCCGATTCGGACACCGGCGGCAGCGGCGGCACGCCGAAGGTCTATGACCTGACGATCCCGGTGGAGCTGACCATTGACGGCGCCACCTTCGCCCGGAAGGAGTACAAGTACCGCATCGCGGAGGACAACCGCCGGGGCGTCTCTCTGGCGGGGAGAGGAGGCAGCCGATGACACGGCCACCCTATATCGTAGACGGCGTGGATTTCACGGACTACGTCAACCGCTGGCAGTACTCCGTGGGCTATGTGTACCGGGAGGGCTCCAACGCGGCCCTGCGGCTCAGCGGCTTACAGCCCCGGGACCTGCTGGCCATCAAGACGCGGGTCTCCGTGACGGTGAATGACCAGCAGGGGCCGCAGCTGGCGGCGCTGCTGACGGCGGTGCTGAAGAACTACGTGCAGCTCACCTACTTTGAGCCCAAGGACAACGCCGTCCGGACGGCCACCTTCATGCCCACGGTAGAGGAGGTCAGTATCCCGCCGGTGCCCGGCTCCGTCCGATGGGGTAAGGGCTTCCGGATCACCATGGAGGAGGAGTGACGATGGCAGTTAACGAGATCCGCTACAAGGGCGTCAGCTACGCCATGGACGATGATATCAAGGTCCCCTCCGGGATCCTATACGAGGTCAAGGCCCTCCGCTCCGACAGTCTGGAGGCCAACAGCCTCACCGTCACGGTGTTTTCCAATGACAAGGCCATCATGGGCTTTGCCAAAAATGACAAGGTGGAGTATTTCCGGGATGGCCGCCGGGTGGGCGTGTACTATCTCCAGACGGTGGAGCGGGTCGGCAGCGACGCCTATACGCTCTCCGCCCTCTCCGCACTGGGGCGGCTCATCACCATGCGCCACGTGGGCGGCATCTACACCGGCCAGACGGTGGCGGAGGTGGTCCCCCAGATCTGCGGCCCGGTAGAGGTGATGATCGAGAGCGTATACGCCAGCCGCCAGCTGTACGGCTACCTGCCATACAGCAACCCGGACAAAGAAAAAGGCAACGGCCGCAGCGCCCGGGATAGCCTTTCCCAAGTCCTGTTTGCCATCGGGGCGTCTTTGGGGACCGACGAGAACGGCGTCATGCGGGTGGAGAAGCTGTGGGACGGCGTCTCCGCCACAGTCACGGCGGACCAGATCAACGAAGACTCCTGCTCCACCGTGTACGAGACCCCGGTGAGCGCCGTGGAGATCACGGAGCACCAATGGGTGCCGAATACCCAGACGGTCAGCCTGTTCGAGGGGGCCGCCGAGGAGGGCGCTCTGATCACCTTTGACGAACCGGTTCACGATCTGACGGCTCATGGATTTTCTATCTTAGAGAGCGGAGCCAATTACGCGGTGGTGTCCGCCGGGACCGGAACCCTCACCGGGCAGGGCTACACCCACCTGACCCGCATCGTCCGCCGGACGGTGACGGAGGGAGCAGAGGAAAACGTGGTGCCCATCACGGAGGCCACGCTGGTATCCCTCACCAACAGCGTGGACGTGGCCAACCGCATGGCGGACTACTACCGCCACCGGGAGACCATCCAGGTGGACGTGGAGCCTGGCGCGGAGCACGCGGGAAGCGTGGTCAGAATCTTTCACCCCTGGGACAAGGAGATGGTCCAGGCCTGCGTGGAGAGCCGGGAGACGGTGATCTCCGGCATCCTCAGCAGCCAGACCCGCGCCCTGGTGGGCTTCATCCCTCCCCAGCCGGACACGGCGGAATATCTGGACGAGCGGGTGATTCTGACCGACGCCGGTACCTGGACCATGCCGGAGGGGGCTGAGACGCTTCGCGTTGTGCTGATCGGCAAGGGCTCCGACGGCACCGCCGGAAATCCCGGCGGCGACAATATGCTGACCAGCAGCACGAGGTACAACACATCGTCCGCGACCTTCAGCGCCGGAGCCGCCGGAAAGGGCGGCTCCGGGGGAATTGGCGGCGACGGTGGGAAGATCAACATCATAACGCTGGAACCGGAGGCCGGGCAGACGTTCGCCTATGATACCACCGGCGACGAGGTCACCTTCGGGACCTACTCCAGCGCGGATGGCGCGGCGTCAGAAGCTGGTTATTTTGACAGCACCACGCTGGAATACTTCGGGCGGAAGGGCGCTGACGGCGTCAGCGGCGGCGACGGCGGAGCCGTGGGCGCTTCCGGAAAATCAGTTGGAGACTACTTCGGAGGACACGGGACCGAAAGCAAGAGTATTCAACATACATGGACAGCCAGTAACACCACCTACACCGACAGAGGCTCTATCCAGGGCTTCGGTGGAGGAGGCGCAGCCAAGGGCCAGAACGGGCACAGCGCTAACGGGTATATCCGCTTTCAGGCGTTCGGCTTTACTCCGGATGTCAATGTCAACAGCGATGCGGACGGAGCCTCCGGCTCTGCAGGTGATGACGGCGCCAATTACGGCGACGGCGGAGGCGGCGGCAACGGTGGAGGCGGCGCGGGAGCTACCGGTTCCGTCAGCGTATCCTTTACGCCTTCGGCCCCTTCCGGCGAGAGAACGCAATGTTCCTGGAGCGGCGTGTGGCTGCGAGGCGGCTCCGGAGGCGCCGGAGGCGCAGGCAAAAAGGGCTGCATCATACTCTATTATCGCCGCCCTAAGATAATCACCCCCGGCCCGCTGGTGACGTCCGACGGCAAGTGGCTGCTGGATAAGCTGGGCCGCAGAATGATCGTATAAGGAGGCAGTTATGGCAACAATTGAAGAACGCATCACGGCGCTGGAAACTCAGCTGGCCGCCCTGACCGCTCCGCCTACGGACTATTACATCCTGGCGGAGACCGGCGAGACGGTGGACGCTGCCGTGCAGGCAGTGAAGAGCGGGAATTTTGTGATTCCGTCCTCCACATCTGACAGCACCAAGAAATTCAAGCTGACGGTGGACGATTCCGGCACCGTCAGCGCCACGGAGGTGACGTCCTGATGGTACAGGGTGATGCGTACAGCATCGATATCACGATCAAAAACCTGGGCGAGGCGATCCCGATTGAAACCGTGGAGAAGGTGGAGGTCACTCTGCTGAACTTGACCCGGTCCTATCCGGAGGAGGTCACCTATTCGGACGGGAAATTCCACTTCCCGGTCACCCAGTCGGAGACGTTCAAACTTCCCCCGGTGTGCCCTATGCAGGTCCGGGTGAAATTCAAGGGCGGGGACGTCATCGGCTCCCCGGCCCAGACGGTCAACGTGGCGGCGGCGCTGAGCAGGGCGGTGCTGTGATGGTCCAGTTTGAATTGGCGGCGCCGTCGGCGCTGGAGGTGGGCTTTGACGCGGCTGTGTCCGCCGTGAGCGGTGCGGTCTACGAGGGGCCGTACACCCTGGACCCAGACTTTAACGGCGTGACCCTGCCCACCAAAAACAAAACCATGGGTGCAGACGTCACGGTTAACCCCATCGAGGTGGCGCGGGTGGGCAACAGCGCCGGGGGCACTACGATATACATTGGAGGGATCATAGATGGCTAACAACAAGATTGTGCTGTCGTCCGGCGAGGTATTGCTGGACCTGACGGGGGACACCGTAGCCCCGGAGAAGCTGAAAAAGGGCGTCACCGCCCACGACAAGAGCGGCGCGGCCATTACCGGCACCGACACCGCCGACGTGGACACCTCCGGCATGACCACGAATCCTGCAGAGGTGCTGGACGGGAAACCCTTCGGCGCGGCGGGCAAGGCCCAGGTGGGCACCATGCCCAACAACGAGGGCGTGACGCTGGACATCACGGACGCGGATACGCCGGTGGCAATCCCCATGGGTTTCCACGACGGCTCCGGCAAGGCGCGGATCGCCCCCGCCGAGGCGGCGAAGCTTATCCCTGGCAATATCAAGGCGGGGGTGACCATCTTGGGCAAGGAGGGCACCTACGGCGGCGAGGCCGTGAAGGCCCAGGCCAACAAGGACGTGACGCCGTCCTTCGCCCAGCAGGTGGTGACGCCGGACGAGGACTATGATTATCTGGCCCAGGTCACCGTGGCGGCCATCCCCATCGCCTACACGGACAACACGGCGGGCGGCCAGACCGTCACCATCGGGTAAGGAGGGGCTATGGCGAACAATAAGATCCAGCTGAAGAGCGGCGAGGTGCTGATGGACCTGTCCGGGGACACTGTGACGCCGGAGACGCTGCTTGCCGGAACCACCGCCCACAACGCCGCCGGGGAGCCGATCACGGGCACGGCGGAGAGCGGTTCCGACGTCTCTCTGGGCCTTTCCGGTGCCAGCGCGGGGCAGTCTCCCGTTGTTAAGGCCGTGGACGGCAACGGGAAGCCCACGGCGTGGGAAGCGGCGGCGCTGGCTCGGGTAAGCGGGTCAAATATGGCGGGTCTTACTACGGAGGCACAGAATACCTGGAGGACCTGCATCGCCGCTCTGCCGGGGATGAAGGTCTATGGCAAGGCGGGCGCCAACGGGAAGATCATGGCCTATACCGACGCGGCCTGCACACAAGCGATAGACAGCTATATATATGCCATGCAGATTCGCGAGTACGGCAACGCCCTGCTGATCTACGACAACAAGACCTATCAGTGCGTGGGCTTCGAGGAGCCTGCATCTATGCAAGGGACCGGAAACTATGTAGTTGTAGTATTTTCCCGGACAGACGTCCGGAAAAACGCGGCAGGAACCACTGTTTTCACAGCGGAGACGGCCCGGATGAACATTCTGGACTACCTGGCCGGGACCGTTGACGCGCCGATCACGATCGAGACTTACACTGCGGCTGGCTTACGGGATGTTGATATGTAATGCGGAAAGGAGCTTATTATGTACAAATTAAATCTGGAACTGAAAAACGGCATGAAGCTGAAACTGGAGATCCCCGCTGAGATGGTCAGTACGCTGGCCGTGGAGCGGCCCATCGCCGTGGGGGACGTAACCGGGGACGGCAAGGTGGACGAGAAGGACGCTATGGCCATCATGGACCATCTGGCCGGGACAACGCCGCTGGACGAGGACGCGCTGAAGCGGGCGGACGTCAACGGCGACGGAGAGGTCAGCTATCTGGACGCCATGGCCATCATGGACCGGCAGGCAAAATAAGAGCCGCACAGCGGGCGGCGCAGAAAATTGACAAAGCGGGGCCATTGTCCCGGAGGGGCGGCAGGTCTGCCCCATCTGCGAGCGGCAGTGGCCCCGGGTTTAATTGCACGATGCCAAGTCGGACTTTGGCCTGCACGATATTAAGTCGGACCTAATCTGCAACATTAGGAGGCAGCATGACAGAGACGATCGTATGTGCCCTCATCACCGGAGGGCTGACGCTGATGGGGGTTCTCATCGCTAACAGCAAGCAGCAGGCGATCACCGACACTAAATTGGACGAGCTGACCCGCGAGGTGCGGGAGCACAACAGCTTCGCCCAGCGGGTGCCGGTGATCGAGGAGCAAATTAAGGTAATCAACCACCGGATTCAGGATCTGGAGCATGAAAACGAACGTTGAAAGGAGAACGTTATGGAGAACATTAAGAAACGGCTGGGCAATCTGCTGGCCGTCAAGAGTCTTGTGACCCTGACCCTCACCGTTGTCTTTGCGGTGCTCTCCTGCACCGGCAAGGTAACGCCGGAGCAGTTTATGACCGTGTTTACGGTCGTGATCGGCTTCTACTTTGGCACCCAGCGGGTGGCGGAGGACAAGAACAGTTAAAAACGGTTGAAGAATCAACCGTAAATTTGAAAGGAGAAAAAACTATGAAAAAGAAGTATGTGGACATCATCAACGAGGGCAAGAAGCAGGGCGCGCCCGTGGAGGCTATCAACGCGGAGCTGAAGGAGGCCGGTGCCAACTTCCACCTGGACGCGGACGGCAAGGTGGCCGGGTGGACCGACCAGGAAATGGCGGATGGATTCATTCCTGCGGAGACCGAACCCGCCGACGTGCGTCACCTGCATGACGTCATGCGCTACGATACCGAGAAGGCCGGGGAGACTCTGCGCATCCAGTGTGCCGAGGGCGTTTACGATGTGACGTGGGACGTCTACGGCCATCCGGAGAAGGCTGTGAGAGTCAATGGTTGATATCTTTGACTGCGCAAAGGCGCAGATCTACCACAACACCGGCAAGCTGACCCCGGCCCAGATCAAGGCCAAGACCGGCTGCACCCACATCATCAACGGATATCTTTTCAACAGCAAGTTTCAGCCGGTGGGCTGGACGGTGATTGACGGCAAGGTCATCAGCCGGGACAAATACCAGGACTGGGGCGTGTCTATCGGCAGTGACGGCAAGCCGCAGATGCTGACGGACCGGGGAGGATCGTTTTTGTCCGGCGTGCCCATTCTCAAGGCCGGGTCCAAGCTCTACCGGGGCCTGACCGCCGACGTGGCCCGGCCTGCCGCCCGGACGGCGGTGGGCTGGATGCCCAACGGCAAGGTGTGCCTTTGGTGCGACAAGACCAGCCTGACCCGTGAGCAGCTCCAGGACAAGCTGCTGGGCCTGGGCGTGGTGGATGCCCTCATGCTGGACGGCGGCGGCTCCACTCAGGGCATTTTCCCCAAGGGCACCGTCTTCAGCACTCGCAAGGTCCCCACCCTCCTGCTGTTTTGGCAGGCGGAGACCGCCAAGGCAGAGGACCCAGCCATTGCATGGGGCAAGGCGCATGGTCTGCTGACGGACGCCAACGCCGGGGACACCGTCACCCGGGAGCAGCTGGTGCGGGCGTTGTACAAGCTGGAGGGTGGCCATGGTTGAGATCAATGCCCACAGCAAGGCGGCCACGGCCGGCAAGCAGCTCTCCGCCCATTTCCGGGTCCGGGAGTTCGCCTGTCAGGACGGCTCTGACGCCGTCCTGGTGGCCCCCCGGCTGGTGATGGTCCTGGAGGCCATCCGCGCCCATTTTGATGCGCCTGTGGTCATCCACAGTGGCTACCGGACACCCCAGTACAATACCAAGGTCGGCGGCGTGGCCCACAGCCAGCACTGCTATGGCATGGCGGCGGATATCTCCGTCAAGGGTCAAACCCCGGCAGCGGTAGCGGCCTATGCGCGGCAGCTGATGCCGGACTGGGGCGGCGTGGGCGTGTATGCCAAGAAGGGCTTCACGCACATCGACGTCCGGGAGGCCAAGGCCGACTGGACCGGCTGATTAACTGAGAGGAGGCACAGATGATGGCAACATCCACGCGGCATGGCCGCGCTCTGCAAGTCTGGACATACCATGGATACTCAACACAAGGCGATCCGGGCGCTGTTGTCATCAATGGCCCCCGTCAGAGCGGAGGAGGCCGTCCGGCTGGTAGGCCTGCCGCCTGACGAGGAGACGGCGGTGCTGGCGGTGGACGTCCACGGCCAGAGCTGCCTACAGGCGGCGGCGCTGCTCCACGTCAGCGTGGACGGCCTCGCCAAGATCCGGCGGCGTGCTTACGCCAAGATCGCGGATGATATGCAGGGATGAGAAAGAGCCGTGTCCGATTCGGACACGGCTTTTCTCTATCTTTCCAGTTCATTTTCGAGCGCTTCAATAATGAATTGACGCTTAGAAATTCTTCTGCTGGCGGCGGCATCGGCGATCTTCTGCATCATTTCTTTAGGGATGTCAGCCGTTAGTCTGGTGTAGTTCTCAGCACGCCACCGCTTTTTCGCCTGGTCCTCTTTCTCAACGGCGGCATCCGACATGGTATAGTGATAGATCTTCCCGTCAGGCATCCGCTTGGTTCGCTCACGCGTCATTCCGCTCCACCTCCAGACCCTTTCTGATGAGCCGCTTGATTTCCGTCTGGCGGGCTTTGCCTTCCAGCGCGGCGAGGATATCAGCATCGGTGTTGTTGTTCAGTTTTAAGCCGATGAAGGTGGTGTTCTGCGCCATCCACTGGCGTTTCGCTTCACTATCCGGCATTCATTTTTCCTCCTGCGCTTCGATCAGATCCAGCAGCCCGGTGTTCCCGATTTCGTGGATGTCCCGGTTAATGTCACCGCTAAAAATCACGCGATTTTCGGCAGGGATTTTATAATATGCGGCTTTGGAAATCTCGTTTTTTTCTTTCAGATGGGCGATGCGGTTTCCCTTGTTCGACTTGCGCACGGAGAACGTCGCCTTAAAAAAGGTATCGTAACCGGAAATTTTGATATAAATAGTTTTCATAATTTTCCTCCTTTACGCCTCAACCACGTTTTCAACACAGGACTTGGGGCACCAGATCGTCACATTCTTTTCGCCGCTCATAAAAAGGGCCTCAACGGACAGCTTATATGCCTTTTCGGTTTCGCCGATGATCTCACCAAAAGCATCCAGTCTCTGGCAGTGGTAGCGATCGTTAAGCTCCATCTTTTTTTCGATCTGGAACCATCTTTTCATGTTAGCGAACTTCTTCATGCTTGTGATCCCCTTTCCTTTACTGTACCTAAAGTATAGCATAGGTTTAACCTATTGTCAATAGGTTAAACCGAATTTCTCAAAATATTTTCAGGGCAGTTTGAGGGCAGAATACAGGCAGTTTCCGGGCAGTTTGGCTGTCCGGTTTTTTTGTATCATGAGGGTAGGAAAAAAGGAGGTGCGCTATGGATCAGCAATTTGCGATCGCAGGATACACGGGCTCCAGCTGCCTGATGTGCGCCATCGACGGCGCAGACATCTGGCAGGTGGATTATTTCGGAAACCGTCAGCAGCTCATCGGAAAGACCGCAGCGGCCTACACGGAACTGGAGGGCACCACCCAGCAGTACTATGACAAGCTGGTGGAGTTGGGCGTCATCACCCCGCCCAAGACGCAGGAGGAGCTGATGGGTGAGATGCAGTCGGCCATGAGCGACATGGCCGAGATCATCAAGGGCCTGTCGGCCCAGGTAAAGGAGCTGAAGGAGAATGGATCTCAAGCAGATCATAGCGGCCGCGTCGAGGATGTTCCCCAGCGCCGACCTGCAAAACGCGGTACAGAAGGCGGAGCAGGCGATCAGCGGGACGGCTGACACGCTGGAGGGCGTCCAGAGCACAGCCAGACGGCTGGGCATTGACCCCAATATTGCCAACAGCCTGTATGCCCGCTATGGGAAGACCATGCAGGCAAAGGCCCTGTGCGGCCTTCTGGGGACCACACCGGAGGCCCTGCGCTCCGATGCAAACAAGATCCTTGTCGGCGCACAGAACGGCTCCCAGACCCCGCAGAAGGGGAAAGCGGGCGGTTCCACCAAATTCCCCCGGCTGAAATAGCCGGTTGGAATAAAAACACGAAAGGAGCACGAACACATGGAAGATCGTAGCACTGGTATGAGCTGGATTGCAGTCCTCTTTGTCATCATCGTGATTTTCGCCATTTTCGGCGGGAATTTCGGCGGTGGCTGGGGCTGGAATCGCGGCAACAATCCCTATCCCCCGCAGGGGGGCTGCAACCGGGTGAGCAACTGTGAAGTCGAGAGACAGGAGATCGCCGACACCGCCCGGACCCAGTACCTCATCGAGCAGCAGAGCAATGACACCCGTATGGCTATCAACGCCAGCACGGAGGCCATCACCTCTCAGGCCAGCCGGATCTATGAGCAGCGCCTCCAGGAGACCATCTTTGATCTCAAGATGGAGAACCAGAACCTCAAGAACGGCATCTTCACCAAGGAGCAGACCGACGCTCTGGCGGCGAAGATCTCCGACTGCTGCTGCGGCTTCAACCGCCGTCTGGATGCCATCGAGGGCCGGATGCTGACCAAGCCGAACCTGTACGGCGTGGCGTCCACCTGCGGTGGCCAGATCATCCCCGCGACCTGCAACGGCAGCGGCAACATCTGAGCAACTTTTTCCACATCGGAAACAGTTCAGGCCCTTCTGGCCGGGTGACGGGCGGGGCCGGTGCCCCGCCCATTTATTTTGAAAGGAGAATGATCTATGAGTTGTAAATCTGCGCTTTATACCGCCATGCAGACCCCCACGGCGGTGGCTGTTGGCGGCGTTATCCCTCTGGGCGGCCTGATCCGGCGGTACGGCTGCGACATTGCCCTCAACGGCAACGCGGTCAACCTCGCCGGAACCGGCTACTATGACGTGGACGCCTCCATCACCGCCACCCTCACGGCGGCCGGAGCTGTCACCGTCACGCTCTACAAGGACGGCGTGGCAGTCCCCGGCGCCACCGCCACCGAGACCGGCGCGGCCAGCGGCACGGTCAACCTCGACCTCACGGCGCTGGTGCGTCAGCCCTGCTGCGCTGCCGGTGCGGCTCTGACGCTGGTGTTGTCCGGCGTGGAGGCCACCGTTGACAACGTGGCCCTGCGGGTCCAGCGGATCTGACGGAGGCGCGGCATGGTGCAGCTGTTAATCGGAATGCTGCTGGGCGTCATGGCTGCCACACCCACCGGCCGCAGCATTGGCAACCAGATCGGCAACGCTGCCATTGATAAGGTCAAAGAGGCCATAAAGGCCCCGACGGCCGGAGAGGAGGACAACCATGGAGAATCTGCATGAACAGATCAAGGCGTATATTCCCAAGCTGGAATACAGCATCCGGGAGTATATGCGGAATCCTGCCACCCCTAACGCGGCGCAGGGGATCATGGCGATGGTGGAATGCCTCAACATGCTCAAGGGCGCAGAGGAAGCTATCTGCACGGGCCGGGAGATGACCAAGGCCGACGCGGAGGCGTGGGCGGCTCACATGGTCAACGAGGACGGCACCACCGGCCCGCACTGGCCCATGGAGCAGACCACGGCCCTGGCGGAGAGCATGGGCATCTCCTGGGAGCGGCTCACGCCCTGGTGCTGGTGGGTCACCATGAACATGATGTACTCCGACTACGGCAGCGTGGCCATCCACTACGGTGTCAGCACGGCGGAGTTCTTCGCGGAGCTGGCCCAGGCGTTTTTGTTTGACAAGGACGGCCCTAGCCCCAAGGAGAAGCTGGCGGCCTACTACCACGGCATCGTGAAGGCGAAGGAGTAGGGCCGACTGTGTTCGGGACTGTGTTCACGCATCACTTTATAACCGGTTTTATCTGGCTCTAACGGTCAGTTAAAAACAGCGAAAAACCGTTGAAATTGCAAGCATTGCAAGCAATTCCAACGGTTTTTCATTTGGCGCGGAAGGAGGGATTTGAACCCTTTTCTTTTTGGCTGTTTTCAACGGCCTGCGGGTTTCTGTGTTCAGAAGTGTGTTCAGCCGGGAAATATGTGTTTAGAAGCCCGCCTCCATCTTTTCCGCAGCGGCCTTCAGCTGGCCGTCCCGGACGTGGGTGTAAATGTCCATGGTGGTGGACAGCTGGGCGTGGCCAAGGAGCACCTGCGCCGTTTTAGGATCCACGCCGCTTTCCAGCAGAGCAGTGGCGTAGCCGTGCCGGATCTGGTGCGGCGTGACGGTAACGCCGCTAGCGTCCCGGTAGGTATCGTACAGCGCGGTGAAATGATCGTTTGTCAGGAGGCTGCCGTCCGGCTCCGCAAACAGGTAGCCTTTCCCCAGCTTTTTGGGGAGCAGCTTGGCCAGCGCCGGAAGCAGCGGAACGTCCCGGCATCCGGCGTCAGACTTCGGCTGCTTGATGTGGGGCGAGTTGCCTACATGATACACTGATTTTTTGATGTGCACAAGATTTTTCTTCCGGTCGATGTTGGCGCCGGTGAGAGCCAACGCCTCACCCCGGCGGCATCCGGTATAATAAACGAGGTAAGCGAACAGGCCGAAGGGGAGGCCTGCGCTTTTTTTTATGAGTTCGATCTGCTCCGGAGGGGGCGCGTCCCGGTGGGTCTGCGTCAGGTTTCGGGGCGGCTTCACGGCGCTGGCTGGGTTGTAGCTTATAACGCCATCCACTTCGGCCTTGCGGAAGATCTGGCGGATGATCTGCAACTGGGTCACCACGGTCTTCCGGGCGCGGGTGGCGGAGAAGTCCTTGATATACTGGTCGATCTCTTTCGCGGTGATCTCGCCCGGGGGCCGTCCGGCAAATTCCTTCTTGGCCCGGGTCAGCGCCGGACGGTAGCTTTTTTGGGTGTTGTGCTCCAAGGTCGGTTCGATCTCCGCCCACCATGCGTCTGCGATTTTCTCAAATACGGCGGCTTTTTCCGCTTCGACGCGGTCAGCCTCCCGGTCGAAGGCCTTGACCTTCTCCCAGACCTCTTTGTCGGTCTTTCCACGGAAGGCCTTACGCTTGCCGTTGATCCGGAGGATGGTCTCATGGAGGCCGTCAGGCCGGACGTAGTATTTTGGGTATCTGGCCATGGGTTACTCCCGCCAGAAGCCAATCTGGACGCAGTGGAAGTCCAGATACAGCGCGTACATGGCAACCAGACACAGGAGCGCCAGCAGGGCGGCGATGATCCGGTTCCGGGTACGGACGCCATCCATCATGATCTTCATGGTTTTGTCATTGTCCACCAGATGTTTTTCCAGCTCCTTCTTGTGGGCGCGGAGCGTATCATTTTTAGCGCTGAGGACTTCCTCTGACATGGTGAGCTTGTCGGTGATGCCAAAAAACTCATCCAGCGAGACGCCCAAAAATTTGCAGATCGGTCCGGCTGTGTTAATAGACGGTGCCTTGGAGGAGCGTGAGAAAAAATTACGGATCGTTTGCAGTGGAATGTTTGCGCTGTCTGATATTTGCTGATATGTTACGCCCAAAGCCTGTGCTTTGGCTTTGCAAATGTCTTGAAGTGTCATCCAATCTCTCCCCAATTAAATGTAACTTTTTAAAATATAAATGAAATTTGTCAAACCGCGTCGAAAGCCAATTATTGGGCCTTGCTAATACAAGGCTTTGTCTGTTACGGTGTCCTTGCGGTCAGGGCAACACACCTCCGGCAGCCCCCCATCTTCCGGTGTCCTGACAACGCAAAGTGCCCCCGCCGCTTGTTGCAGAGGCGACGGGGGCACTTGTTAATTATCTTCCGATTTCTCCGCAACAGGGGCGGCCATTATTAGCAGCGCTGGTCTAAGATAAGCAGGACCAAAATCCCAATAGGCACAAGGAAAATTCCCAGCGCACCATATTGCCAACGCGTAAATGCGAAAACAAGCAATAGAACGTCACCGATAACGCTCAACGCTGTGCCGATCGCCAACCATACGCCAAAGGCGGGCGTACCCATCCTGCAAACCTTTTCGCAGCCCGAAGTATATCTGGGCTTGCTGATACATACAGGCAGCCAAAATGGGCCGAGAAGAAAACCACCAAGGGCATGGGCCCAGCATACGGACGATGCCCACCCTTTGGCCCGCGTTATGATATAGCAAAGCAAGCTGCATAGCAGGTGAGCAACCAACACTCCGGAAATATAAATTACCATAATGACAGCCCCTTTTGTATGATTAGGCCATACCTTTGGCCTTTGGGATATGATTGGAGGAATACATATGAGCAACCAGATCACCTGCACTGTGTCCGATTCGGACCGCGACCACATGACCCTGGCGCTCTATCGCCAGTTGACGCCGGAGGAGCGTGAGCAAGTCAACGCTTACCTCGCGCAGCTATTAGCATCTCGATATACTCCCGCGCCTTCTCCCGCTCCTCGCGGGTAAGCAAGTCCCAGCACTCCGGACGCTCGGCCTCGTCAGAGGCCGGGCTTTTTTCTGACCCCAAAAGCGCCGCTTTGGAAATCCCGAAATAGTCTGATAATTTTTGCAGTGATGCGTCTGTTGGCTGTTGCCCTTTTTTCCAGCGGGTAACAGCTGGCTTGCTAATTCCAGCCTCAACAACTACGGCTGACGGAGATTTTCCGGCAGAATTGCATGCCTTTATGAAATTGTCATAAAACACAATTTCACACGCCCCTTATTTGGCAGAAGTTACGAAAATTAAGAAATATGCGAAAGTATCTTGACGGTTACTAAAGTTACGAGTATATTGTAGCCATAGAGGACATAGCCCCGAGGACAATATACCACACCGGGGCAACGCCGTCAAGGCGGGAAAGGAGCAATCATGATCGTAAACAGAGTGAAGGAGCTGCGGACGGCTGCCGGTATGACCCAGAAGGCGCTGGCGGATCAGCTGGGCGTCACCGTTCCTACGGTGAGCAAGTGGGAGCTGGGCCAGCGGACTCCGGAGCTGGAGAGAGTTTTCCGCATGACGCTGATTTTTGGTGTCCCCATTGAGGAGATCGTCCAGCGGACGGAGAGCGCGTGAGAAGGGAGCGACAACTATGACATTGGATGATATCGCCAGGATCCCCAAGGAGTACCTGACGGCGGCGCAGGTAGCGCCGATCTTAGGCTCCGACCCGCAGACCATCCGGATGCAGGCGCGGCTTCGGCCGGATCTGCTCCCCTTCCCTGCCGTGTGCTTGGGAAGCCGGGTGAAGATTCCCAAGGAGGCCTTTCTCCGGGTCATGCGGGGCCTATAATCACGGTAACACGGAAAGGAGGAAAAGACAATGGACAAGAGATGCCCTAATCTGTATCAAAGGGCAAGGCTGAGTACCGGAATGAGCCAAGAACGGGCAGCGGAGCTGCTGGGGCTGTCCCCGGAAAGTCTGAAGCAGTATGAGGGCGGCAAGACGGTGCCCAAGGACGAGACGGTGGCCAAGATGGTGGAGGTGTATCACCTGCCATGGCTGGCGCTGGAGCACGCGCAGGCCACGGACACGCTGGGCGTAATGCCGGAGGTGACGCCCAGGCCGCTGCCAATGGCGAGTATCGCCCTGCGGAACCGGCTGCAAGACGCGACGGGCCGGCTGGACGCCCTGCTCCGGATTGCGGAGGACGGCGTGATCGACGAGACGGAGCGGCCTGAGTTCGACTCCATCGTGGCGGAGCTGCGGGAGACCATGGCGGCTATCTACCAGGTGATCTACTCTGGCGCGGAGACAAAAAAAGAACGCCCCGACACTGGCATGTCGAAGCGTTCAAAGGGGTGTGGACTGGTTAAATCCACGAGTGCGTACTTGGATTATAACACAGATCCGCAGCGAGTTGCAAGCCCCAATTTGTCCCGGAGAGGAGGTGTCTCTCTGTGACTGGCTGGACGCTGTTTTTTACGGTGGTAGGCGTGGCGACTTTGGCCGCCATCCCACTGCGGATCGTGGACTGAATTGAGAGATAATGGGGGATCAATATGGCTTATGACCTGACGATGGGCGGCTTGTATGCCGTCATTCCCGCCGGGGTTTTGTACGATGACAGGCTCCGGCCTGCCGCGAAACTGCTATACGGGGAGATCGTGCGGCTGGCGCAGAGCAGCGGATACTGCTACGCCACCAACAAGCAGCTGATGGGCGTTTGCAATCTGACGGACAAGTCTGTCTCGGAGCTGGTGAGCCAGCTCCGGGACTGCGGCCACATCCGTGTGGAGATGATCCGGCGCTTTGGCGCCTCCGGAGACGTGGTCCAGAGGCGGATTTTTCTGGGACAGAGCCTGGCAAAAAATGGCCCTCAGATTGAGGGCGAAGAGGTCCAAGGGGGTATCCCGAAAAATCCGGATACGTACCCCGAAAAATCCGGGGAGGGTATCCCGAAAAATCCGGAGGAATATAAAGGTATTAAGAATACAAGTATATATCCCCCTATAATCCCCCCAAAGGGGATGCGTGTGAAAACGCGAAAAAGCAAGTCAACCCCGGCATGGATGCCGGAGGCCTTCGAGGCCTTCTGGGACCTGTACCGAACCCGTGGCCGGGCGGAGGACCGGGTGGGTGCTGTCCGGGAGTGGGACAGGCTCAAGCCGGACGAGGCGCTGATCCAGACCATGACCAAGGCTTTGGAGACTCAGAGCAAGGGCGAGACCTGGCGGCGGGGCATCGGCATCCCCTACGCCTGCCGGTGGATCAAAAACGAGCGGTGGAAGGACACGGCGCCGGAGCGGTCCGAATCGGACCAGGAGGCGGAGCCGCCCCGGCGGCGCTACGTAGGTAAGCGGATCATCGACGGCCAGGAGGTGGACGTGTATGAGTAATTTTGCCAGCGTGGAGGCGGAGCAGGCGGTCCTTGGCTCCCTGCTGATCGACAGTGGATGCGTCCGCCGGGTGGCGGCTGTTCTGCGGGAGTCGGATTTCTCCGTGGCCCTCAACCAGGATCTGTACCGGGTGATCGTGACCATGGACCGGGACGGACAGCCCATCGACGGCGTGACGGTCTGCGCGGAGGCGCTGCGGCAGAGCCTGACGGAGGAGAAAACGCTGCGGAAGTATTTGGCTCAGCTGATGGAGATTACGCCCACGGCGGCCAATGTGGAGATGTACGCCGACATCGTGGCCCGGACGGCCCGGCGGCGGGAACTGAAGACAGCACTGGAGGACGGCCTGACAGCTTTGGCAGACCAGGCACCGGAGGACCAGGTGCTGGCACAGTTGGACGCGGCCATGACGGCCAGCAGCCAGCGCCTGGAGAGCGAGTTGCTGGCTCCGAAGGAGCAGGTAGATGGATTCTTGGACTACCGGGCCAAGATCGACGAGGGCAATATCCCATACGTCCGGACAGGCATCAAGGCTCTGGACAAGCTGCTGGGCGGCGGCATGGTGCAGGATGGATTGTACATCCTGGCGGGCCGCCCCGGTATGGGCAAGAGCGCCCTGGGCGTCTGCATTGCGGAGCATGTGGCCCAGACGGTGGGCAAGGTGGATTATTTCTCCCTGGAGATGTCCAGGGAGCAGATCATGGCAAGGCGGCTGTCCAGCCTGAGCAAGGTGGACAGCAAGCTGATCCTGATGGACACCCTGACGGCAGATGAGTACAAGCGGATGATCGAGGCCACCCGCAAGGCGGCAGCCACGCCGTTTTACTGCACCAACGGCCGCGCCCAGAGCGTCCAGCGGATCACGTCCATTGCTCGGGCGGGCCGGGACGTCAAGCTGGTGGTGGTTGACCATTTCGGCCTGATCCTCCGCCCCGGCAAGCGGCAGGATGCGGACGAGTCAAGAGAGATCGCCCACGCCCTCAAGCGGCTGGCCCAGTCCCTCAACCAGCCGGTACTGTGCCTGGCACAGCTCAACCGGCAGAATGAGCAGAGGATGGACAAGCGGCCTACGCTGGCGGACCTACGGGCCACGGGTGCCATGGAGGAGGACGCCGACGGCGTGATCTTTGTTCACCGCCCGGACTATTACCGGGCGGACTACAAGCGGGAGCAAGGCGCACCTGAGCGGACGGAGGTCATTTTGGCCAAGAACCGCCACGGCAGCACCGGACGCCTGGATTTATCTTTCTGGCCGGAGACCAACACGTTTAACCCGGCCTATGTGGAGTGATGATATGCAAGTGGGAGATATTTTGGAGATGGAGCCGACCATGGAGGGCACCAGCGGCCTGGGGACGGACGGCCCCCAGCGGTGCACGGTGGTGTGGATCCATCCGGACAAACGGTTTTTTGTGGTGGAGTTCCGCAGCCGCATTACCGGGGAGACCTGGCGCGAGACGGTATACTTTCCGCTGGCTCCCAATGAGCCGGATCGGTGCGGCATAGGCTTCCATCAGCGGCCGGGCAAGTGACCGGCCGGGAGAAAGAGAAAGGATCGAAGAATGAAAGCGATAGCCATTATGAACAACAAGGGCGGGGTGGGAAAGACCGTCACCGCCATCAACCTGGCCGACATCCTGGCCAATGATTACAAGCAGCGGGTGGTGCTGGTGGACTGCGACGGCCAGGCCAACCTGACCAATTTTTACCTGCCGGGCATCGAGGTGGATGTGACCACCACGGGAGACATCCTGACCGGGGATTGTGAGCAAGTGTGGAGCGACAACCTGATCCCGCTGCGGCACAACATTCAGCTGCTGCCCAGCAGCTCCGGCCTGTATGACCTGGACCTCCAGGCCATCAAGGACGGGGCCAGCGCCCCGGAGCGGCTGCGGGGATTTGTGGACGCCGCCCGAGAGGACGGCGACACGGACTGGATGATCTTTGACTGCCCGCCAGGTTACACGGTGTCCAGCGTGGCGGCTCTGCTGGCGACTGACGAGGTTTTGATCCCGGTGCTGGCGGACAAATTCAGCCTGGACGGCGTCCACGCCGTGGCGGAGCAGGCGGGCAAGCTGGCCGCCGCCCGGCCGGGCCTGCGGGTCCGGGCGCTGATGACACAGACCCGGACCTCCGACGTGGTGACGGAGGCGGAGAAAGTCCTGGCGGCCATGCAAGTGCCGGTATGCCGGACCAAGATCCGGCGAACGGACAAGGTGCCGGAAAGCACGGTGACGCTGCTGCCTTTGCGGGAGTACAGCCCCGGCAGCAGCGCCGCCCGGGACTACCGGGCGCTGGCGGCGGAGTTGATAGAGGAGGTGTGAGCATGGCGGGCAAAAATTTTGACATCTCCAAGTTTGCTGCCGGCATTAAGCCGGTGCGGTCCGAATCGGACCACACAGGCCCGGAGCAGATCGAGTACATCGACATCGACCTGTTGGACGGCGACGAGCGGAATTTCTACCAGCTGACGGACATTGACGAGTTGGCGGACAACATCCAGATGTGCGGCTTGCAGCAGCCTATCCGGGTGCGGGCCGGTGAGGGCGGACGGTTCACCATCGTCAGCGGCCACCGGCGCCGGGCCGCCTTGGCTCAGCTTGTGGAAAAGGGACTGGATCAGTTCCGCCGGGTGCCCTGCATCCGGGAGACAGACGATGCCTCCCCGGCACTCCAGGAACTTCGGCTGATCTTCGCCAACAGTTCCACCCGCAAGCTCACCAGCGCGGAGATCAGCGAACAGTCAAAGCGGGTGGAGGCTCTGTTCTATCAGCTCAAAGAGGAAGGGTATAAGTTCCCGGAGGGACGGATGCGGGACGCTGTGGCGGCTGCCTGCAACACCAAGGGATCTCAGATTGCCAGAATCAGGGTCATTGATGCACGGCTAATTGAAGAATTAACCGCCATGTGGAAACGAAACGAACTGCCGGAACAGAGTGCATACACGCTGGCTAAGTTCCCCCCAAATATGCAGCATCGCATATTCACGGTATTCTCCAAAATTCCCACCGGCTCCACGCTGGAGACGCTGTTGCGGCTCTACAAGGACAGAGGATACCGCTGGGAACCCTGCATGACCTGTCCGGACGGCAAGGCGTGCAAGCGGGGAGACGCCTTCCTCCTGCATGACGCGGAGTGCTGCGGCTGCGATGTCTGCGGCGGCCAGACCTGCTGTCTGGAGTGCTCCCGGGGCACTGCGAGCTGTTACCCCTGCAATAAGGCGTGCAGCAAGGCCAAGGCCAAGCGAAAGGAAGCAATGGACGCCAACAAAGCCGCAGAAAAGGCGGCAGAGGACAGGCGGATGCGGAAGCTGGAGCGGGAGACGCAGGCCAGCGCATTACGGCTGGTTAGAGCGGCGGACGCGGCAGGAATCCAGGACAAGACTACCGTTGTCAGCACCAGATACGGCGGTTCTTATACGGTGGGCCATCTCCGTGAGATGGCCGCCGGACAGTTTGACGGCCATCGTATCTATGTCAACGATCTTGCAACGGATAACCTCAGCAATGTGGCCAAAACCGCCCGGGCGCTGCACTGTTCCGCCGACTACATCGTGGGCCTGACGGATGAGTTGACACCGCCGACGCTGCCGGAGGGCCAGCTGATGATCGCCGGATGGATGC
>ERZ1034984.863-NODE-863-length-31962-cov-12.933494_pt1 | contig 31962 bp, 25 predicted proteins | sample MGYA00520589_ERZ1034984 | MGnify/ENA primary metagenome ERZ1034984 (study PRJEB33766, sample SAMN09781790) | gut metagenome | biome: gut microbiome | host: Homo sapiens | place: Madagascar | study: EMG produced TPA metagenomics assembly of the PRJNA485056 data... | reverse complement strand
TGCACACACAGGACTTTGCGTCCATCAGCATTCAGGCGCTGGTGGATGCTGCCGGGGTAGGGCGGGCATCCTTTTACCGCAATTTTGCAAGCAAAGAGGACGTATTACAGCAGGAGTCTGTGGGCCTGACCAATGAATGGAAGATAAATTTTGATCAGGAGCATCCTGATGGCACACCGGGTCAGGACAACTTATGGCTCATCAGTCTGCTGGATTTTTACAAGGCTCATGCCGAATTTTACCTTGCATTGTACCATGCAGGGCTTTCCAATATCATGCTGGAAACAATTCTTGGCTATTTTGACCGCTCGCCGGAGATTCCCAACGGGTTGGCTTATCTGAATTCTGCCATCGGCTATATGCTATATGGCTGGGTACATGAGTGGATGAATCGTGGAATGCAGGAATCCGGCACGGAGATTGCCCGGATGTTTGCAGAAGCACAGAAAAAACAGGCATAAAAGAACAGGGCGCATCCCATAAAAAGAGATACGCCCTGTTTTGCTATTCTTAATCTTCTAACCCATGGCTCCCTGCCACATTCTTCAAATACACCTCTGGGTCACCGTTCAGAATCAAATCCGCATAGCCCAGTGGGTCATTGTAAATAAGGTAATCCAACTCCGACCTCTGCGCCATGGTCACATCCAGCGCAACCTCGACCCCGGTGCAGTCGATGGAAATTTTTCTCCCATCCCGGAGCAGCAGCTCCACGCACCCGGTGTCCATGTTGAATTTGCAGGCTCTTGCATCATACTTCATGTTTGTGTCCTTTCTGCCTTACGGTACCTTTACAGTTGTGACTTTCGTAATACGATTCTTCTGATAAGGTTTTGGACACACAGCCGTTTGGAAAGAGCCCTTGTTTTCGTTTCCAAAGAAAACAAAAAATCCGAACCCTTCTCCTATCGAGAAAAGGTTCGGATTTTCATGGTTTGGTGCACCTCCAGGGACTCGAACCCTGGGCCCACTGATTAAGAGAGCAAGCCGCCGGTTCGTCTCAATTCATGGAAGTTTCGAATCATCGTAGTTTTCAATCAAAACAACGTGATTTTTTACCCGGTAATTTCTGCACTCTTTGTCAAATTTTGCAGCGAAAAGCGCCCTCTGCACGTTTTGAAACCGTGCAAAATCCGTGCAGAAATCGTGCACTTACTCCCCGACAAATAAAGTCGCCCTATCCCCCACCGGCTTGACGGCATTGGTTTGAGTGGCCGCACACCCGCTTTGTACCCGAACAAACAAAAATACAGAAGCCGCACGACCTTTTCGGACAGATCAGCCGAGTAATATTCGGCATAGCCCTCCAGCACCGACTCTAGAATAATACCCTCCGGGCCAGCCGAAATGACTTCCGTTGCCGATACCAGTTTCACGCCGTTTCGCTTCAGCTGAGTCTTGTACCGGGCACTATCGTAGCGGTTCCGGGCAAAACGATCCAGCTTCCAGACGATGATGACATCAAAGATGCCACGCTCACTGTCCTTGATCATCTGCTGAAACTGCGGGCGGTTATCCGTTTTTGCGGAAACGGCACGGTCAATGTAGCGCTTCACCACCGTGAAGCCATTCTTTTCCGCATAGGCGGTGCATTCCAGAATCTGGCCTTCAATGGATTCTTCACGCTGACTGTCAGTGGAATAGCGAGCATAGATCACGGCGGTCATGGCAGGCACCTCCTAATTTATACACCATTGAACGGTGGAGCGTTCTTTCAAGACAACATTTCGTATAATGTATATACTATAACTTATAGAAAATTGCAAGGTTAATATTTCAAAAAATAATAAAGAAAAAATATTTCAGAAAACTCGATAGAACATCCTTGCAAATAAAACGCACCGCTCACTCATCTGAAAAATGCAGATAAGTGAACGGTGCGCGCTTACTTCATATTATCCTGCAAACTGCTTTTTATCCACGAGTCCCTTCGATCTTGGAATCGTGGCTTTCTCCGCGCAGGTCTGCCGGGTTCAGGCTTCCGGTCCAGCGACCATCTTCCTGCGCTGCGTTATACTCTTCCCACGCCGCTTCGCTGCGGATGGCGGTGCCAGTCAGGTACTTGTCATCCCACGGATTCAGCGGATCCGGATCGGTGGGATCCCATCCGCGCAGAGTTTCGTCCTCCGGGTCGATGTAAATCGTGCCGGGCTTGCCCATGGGGCCGGGGTCCGCTGCGTCATCGTAGATAACCACCGGCGTACCGATGGGGCAGTTGTCGTAGATCCACTTCACGTCCACCACTTCCAGCCGGATGCAGCCCAGCGAGGCCAGCGAACCCAGCTTATTGTATTCGTCGTACTCCAAGTCGTCCTTGTGCTGGGTGTAGTAGGGCACGCTGTGGAACAGGTAAGAGCTCCAGATACGGGTGGCGTACTGGCCGTAGCATGGGCCGGAAAGCAGCCGCCAGTGGTAATTGACCGGCGTGGAGAAATAGCCCAGCGGAGTGTCTGTGCCGCCGCTACATACCATGGCCATATAAGGCACTACGTACTGTCCGGCCTCATTGGCCGCATAGACCGTAACGGTGGAAGCCGCACGGTTCACCGCCAGCAGATAAGGGAAGCCCTCCTTCTGCTGGATGGTAAAGTCCTTCTTGGTCAGGTTCTCTTCTGCCTGCAGCCGTGCCATCAGCGCCTGTGCGTTAGCCTGCCATTGTGCCGGATCCTTTACGCTGGGAGCCGTGTTGGTGGCATTCAGCGCTGCGGTCTGCTGCACCTGTTGGTAATACAGCTCGCTCTCACTGAGCTCCGGAGAGCTGCTCGCGGCCTCCGTGCTGGCCGGAGCGGCCTCGACCTTGTTCTTTCTGCCGTGCAGCCAGAAAACTGCAGCCGCCGTCACCAGCAGCAGAAGCAAAAGCACCCACGGCATCGGACTTCTTCTGCGCCGCCGGGCATGGCGGTTCCGCGTCCGGTAGGTTTTCTTGTAAACTTTTTTCTCTCTCATAGCCTTATTCCCATCTTATCCGTTCACAGGTCAAAAGCTCAGGTAATCCGAGCTGACCCATCCATACGTTCCATTGTACACCACGCACACCCACGGATACACGCCGTCGCTGTAGGCAACCTCATAGACCGTATCCCCCTTCGGGATGGTCAGGATCTTATTGTAGTCCTGACCCGGGCCAGTACGCAGGAACAGACCCGTTTTCTGCGTTGCCACAGTGGCTGCTCGCCATTCATCGCTGGAAAGTATGGTGTCTGGCTGGTAATCCAGACCGTCGAACGCATTTTCCATTGTGCCATTGGGCGTGTTCTCCCACAGGTTCTGGGCATTGGTCAATGCATCGCTGGAGTGGTCATAGGCGGTGCGCAGTTCCTGAATGTAATTCAGAACGCCTTCTACTCCGCCCAGTGCCGACACATCGATCTGATCCAGCGCTGCGCCGATTACTTCTTCTGCGTAGTTTTTCAGATCGTCGCTGTCGGGGCAGCTGTCCCGACCACTGTCCAACGCCTGAAGCGCAGCCTTCCAATTCCCGGCGGCGGCAAAGTCCTGCGCCTGCTCAAGGGTGTGCTGCACCGTGTAGCCTTCCTTGGCCTTCTGGTATGTAATCTGGTGCCGGCCCCACATGGAAGCTGTAAACTTTTCGTTATCATACACATGGTATGCGGCTGCGTAATCGCCCCGGTTCATGGCAGCTTCTGCCTGCACGGTCAGTTCCTCGAACCTGTTGTCCAGATAGAACCAGCCCGCACTCAGCGCCACAACTACAACGACTATCGCCGCCAAAGTTTTTATTCTGCCGATCAGCTTTTTGTGCTTGAGCGCCTTTTCGGCATTTGCCTTGCGGGCTGCCACGATGTCATCGCAAATATTGGACATGCGCACCGTATACTCCTGATACTGCTGCAGCTCGTCCTGGATCGTTCTGCTATAATCGCTCATAGTTCCTCCATAATTATTTTGTCCAGATGTTTTATGCAAAGAATCGCTCTACAAACTCCGGGCACACCTTCCGGTACATTTCCAATGCGTCCGGCGATACGATGTTCCGGAATGCTTCAGCAATGCCTTGTGTAGTCCCATCGTGCAAATAAGCGTCCAACACTTCGTAATACTTCTGATAGCGCTGTTCGTACTCTTCCTCCGGAAGGCTGGGCGAATCTGCAATGCGGATCTCCAAATCCTCTTCCGGCAGTTCTGTGCATGTGACCTCGCCATTCAAAAAGCAAAGCTTCTGCGCAAGTTCATAGACAATGATCGTTCCGGTCTCCTGCTCCGTCTCGGAATAGAAGGTAAAGGCCGCAAGACCTCTGGCCGCTCCCTCCGAGACCGGGTAAGGGCACGCCATCCCTTCACCATCGCGTACATGCCATGCCAGCTGATCCAAAATCTGTTTTGTCTCCACGCTTTCTCCCCCCTGTCAGGAAACATACTGGACTGCCGAACCTGCGGCTTTCATCCATTTTTTAAAGTCTTTTTTGCTGCAGTAAACTTCTGTCCGATCCCCATTGAAGCCGCCCGTATCATGGACCCAGAGCCCGCACGGTTCTCCGTTCTCATCCCGCTCTATGCCCGTAACAACAACCACATGGTCTGTCAAATTTGCTGTAAACAGAGAGCGTTCTTGTTTCTCTTTGGGCCACAGATCGTTATGGTTCACAGAAACCATTATAGTTTTTCCTGCCTGCAGCTGCTGGTAGATGTCCTCCACGGACTGGCTGGATTTCGTTTCACACTGGTAGCCCAGCGCATTCAGAATTTTTTCTCGGGTCTCCTTAGAAGTGCCGCCATTATGTTCCGCTATCTGATCTTTCTTTGCATCCGAATACCAGTCTTTTATTTCTTTATCGCGGCACAGGTTATGTTTACGTGCAAATTCAACGATCTCCGCTTCGGTGGCGGAACCGCCCAGCAGCTCGATTACTTCAGCGATGCTGCAGCAGCCGCAGGTTCCCTTGAAGTTTTTGACTGCCCGGCCCTGCCGCGGGATCATCGAGGTCATGCAGTCGACGAGCTGTTTTCCGCGGACGCCAACAAATGTTGTATTTGCGTGGTACTGCCTGTTAAGGTCATTGGCATCATTCCAAAGGTCACCCGAATCCGATTTGGCTCTTTTCAGGGCTTCCTGTACATCCAGTAATTTATCCTCGATCTGATGCCGTACCTGCAGATTTTCGCTTGTTTCAGGGAAGTGGCTCATTTTCTCATTCTCTTTCTGGAGCTGTGCTTCCTGCTGTGCAAGCTGCTCGCACTCTGCATCCACTTCCTGTGCTTTCAGGCGGTATTCCTCGGCCAGCCGGTGCATCATAACGGCCTTGTCGGCCTTGTCTTTATCGTCAAAATCCCGATCTATGCTGTTCCGCGTATTCATCAGGGCAATATACTGCTTATGGAACTTATTCACCCGCTTTTGGAGCGGCGATTCTTCCTTGGCCGGAGCATTCTCTGCGCTCTGTGCTGCCATTCCCGCAGCGGCAGCTCCCGCACACATGAACCCCGCCGCATCGGCCCATTTGCCGCGGTTTTTCTGCGCCATCTGCCGGATGTCCGACACATCCGCCTGCGATTTGCCGCCGGGCGGCGCCATTGAAACCACAGGCGGCGGTGTAAAGTCTGCGCTGGTGGTTTTGGCCGTTTCAATCGAGGACGGGCCGGCATCGGGTGTGCCGACCGGCGGCGGTACCATGCCCGGTGCCTGTCCGCTGCCGGTCGTCGTGCGGCCTGTGCCGCCACGGCCAGCGCCGCTGCCACCGGAAATGCTGCCTCTTTGTGCTGCAGCGCCCTGAATTTTCACATTGTCATCCAGATAACGGCTGATCTCGTCCTGCAACTGGGCGATCTTCTGGCATTCCTGTTCACAGGTCTGCACATCCTGTGCCAGCTGCCCGGCAGGCTGCCTTGCAGAGGAGCCATACTTCAGCCGGCTGATCTGTTCCATGCCGGACTGGGCCTTACTGCGCTCCTCAATATGGCCCGCAAACATCTGATCCGTCTGCTGCAGGGACTGCCGGTATCCGCGCAGGATCTGCGTGCACTGCGAAATCTTTTGGGCAATCTTTCCCATTTGCTTCTGCAGGGTCGCAGATTCTTCTTCCAGAGAATCGATCTGTGCCTGATTGGCCGAGATCTCCGCCTGACAGCTGGCGATCTCGCTTTCGATCGCAGCAGCTTCGCTGCCGTCCTCGTCCTCATCATCACCCAGCGAATTTAACTGCGAATACAGCGAATCGAGCTGGCCGTAAAGCGCATCGTTCTGCGCTTCCAGTGAAGCGATCTGCCGTTCTGTGGCTGCAACCTGCTGTGACAGACGCTTCGCGTCTCTTTTTGCCGCCACCAGATTTTCTCCGGTCTGGCGCACATTGCCTTCCGCGCTGACAACTTCGCCCTGCAACTGCTGGATCGTTTTTAGCTGGCTCACAAGCTCCTCACATCCTTTATCCTATCACACTGGTTCGTCTCGCCGGGCTGCCGCTTCGTTTTCTTCCATCACGGCGGCCCATGCCCGGGCCCGGGGCAGGACCGCTTCCAGTCCCTGCCCGGCCATCCAGGCCGCAAAGCCGTCTGCCTGCACCAGTTCCTGCACGCAGGCATCCAGATTGGATGCACCAGCCTGCAGGCGGGCGGTCAGCTCGGCAAGCGTGCCGAGCTGCTGTCCGCCGCAGGTAAACTGCAGCCGCACGCCCAGCGCCAGTTCCAGCTGCCGGGCTGCCAGCGCCGGGGCCTTGCGCATCAGGTCTTCCAGCTGCTGGGCGTAGGTGATCTGCTCCGACGTATAGCCGTTGCTGCTGCAGTACACCGAAAGCGCACCTGCACAGCAGAAAGCGGTCAGCTCGCTTTGTTCCGGCAGCAGGGCTGCAAGTTCCGGATAACATCTGCCGTGCCATACAATCTCCCTGCCGGGGCAAAACGTCTGCAACAACTCGAACAGTCCGGCATCCGGGTCCATCTGCCGGATGCACTGACTGCAGAGCTCGTAGGCATCCTTCCGGAACTGGCGCAAGAATGCGTCCAGTTGATGCTGCTGCAGCAGAAACGAAAGCTGTTCCCAATCCTGCAGCGCTGCAGTGCGCAGATCCTCCGCCGTGGTAAGTTCTCCATCCCGGAAATGCACCGTCAGTGCGGCGGGACGCTGCGGCGCTGCCACCTGTTCCGTTTCTCCGATCCAGTGTAGCAGGCCGGACTCATCCGGCCGGTCCTTCGGTTCGGGCTGCAGCATACTGCGGAGCAGCCGCCGCATTCCATCGGAAAGCGAGGCCGCATACGGCATTTCCCGCTGCCAGCAGAGCTTGGTCTGGAACAGATTTGCTTCCGGGACCAGCCGCTGACCAGTGAGCAGGGTATACAGCGTCAGACCCAGAGCACAGACATCCGATGCTGCAGACCATGCTTTTCCGCGCGAAGTCAGAATTTCCGGTGCCACGTAGGACAGGGTAACGCCCAGTCCGCGCTCCAGCTGCGGCGCAAACCCGGTCATGTTGCCAAAGTCCACCAGATACAGCGTCTGCGTAGAAGCATCCCAGACCAGATTCTCGGGTTTCAGATCGTTGTGCAGCAGGCCCCCGGCGTGCAGTTCCTGCAGCAGGTGCACCAGTTGCGGCAGAAGGACAGCGCGGAGCTCCTGCTCCGAAAAGGTAATTTCTTCCGCAAGGCATCGGCCCGGCACACGCTCCATGCACTCCCACAGCTGACCTCCCACCATGCCGTAGGCCAGAAGCTGCGGCATATGGTGCGGCTGCAACTCCTGCAGGCGTTGGTAAATCGCGCTGCGATCCCGCTGAGGGTCCTTATAGCGTTTGAGGACGCAGTCCCGGCCCTGTGCATCCTGTGCCTGATAGACCGTGCTTTCTCCGCCCTCTGCAAGCACTTGTCCGACTCTGCAGCCCAAGACCGACCTGCCGGACCATGCCCATGTATCCGGTACGGCAGACGTGCTTTCAGCTGCAGCAGGGCGTTCTGCGGGATTCACCGGGCGGGTCTTTGCCTGCCGCAGCTGGCCGGCCTGCAGGGTGACTGCCGTTCTGTTTGGCATCGTTCCATCTCCTTTTCAGGCTCCGTACAGGGTCATTGCCGCTGCAGAGCCAGATCTTCCTGCCGGTAGCGGGCAAGAAGCGCAAAAAAACGCACAACGTCGGGTGCAGCCGTGATATACTCCGTCATCCGGCGCAGAGTGCGGATCTTCTGGCGCAGCGCAGCGGCCTGCGGATGCAAATCGTCCGGCTGCTGCAGGACCGCAAACGGCACCTGATCCACAGCCTGTGCAAGTCCTTCCCGCAGCAGGTGCAGCACGGCAGGTTCCCCGCTTTTTTCCGCCAGTTCACAGAGAAACGCCGCTGTAAAAAACTCCATGTCGTTTTTCCTCCCTGGTGTCACCGCCCGGCCTGCACCTTACCACAGGCTGTCCTGCGGCATGGCGCGGATAGCGTCCTGCAGGCGGCGGATGAACTGCCGCATCCAACTGTCGGTAGGCTGGTCATACAGGCGGATCTTCGGGGTCTCGGTCGCGTCCATATCAAAATAGACGGCATTTTTCGGCTTCATATTGGCCGGAGCCTGACCAATGATCAGCTCCGCAAGCTGCTCTTCCGGAATGCCGCCGACCAGACGCTGCTCAAAGCATGGCAGCACGTCCCGGTACAGGCTCAGGAAGTTTTCTGCGCTATTGGCCCAGACGATGAAGCTCATGTTGTTTTCCGGGCCGCGCTGCAGCAGGGAAACAAACTTTTCCCGCGGTGCCTGCGTGTAGGCATCCGGCTGGATGAGCAGACGGCGGGCACGGTTCAGACCAAAGAACACCACGAACTGGCGTCGTCCGACCGGCAATTCCTTCTCCAGCATGTCCAGACCGTCCAGCACGTCGCCCGCGTGGTAGACACGGATCTTTTCCGGCAGACCGCGGACCAGCTGCCCGAACATATCATCCTGCGGTGCATCGGAGGACAGGTCGAACAGCGTAATAGCCGGTTCGGTGCTCGTGTCCTGCTGCCGCAGCATCTCGTACAGCAGACTGCCCATGATAAAGGCTGTTGTGATGCGGGCACGCTGCTGGTCGTTTCCGGTCAGCAGCAGATTCTTGCCCCGGCAGCTGAGCAGCTGCGGATGGAAGTTGTTTTCCAGACTGAGCGGTTCGCCCACAAACAGGCGGTAGCCAAGGCTCATATCGTTCTGGTCGATCTCACCGGTCTCTTCAAAGTGGTTGAGCGGGTTGGAGCGGTCGTCCTGAATGCTGGACAGCAGCAGACGGGTGCCGCCCGTCACTTGGAAGCCGACAGCAGCCTGTTTCTGGGCGATCTGTTCCAGCAGGGCGCGCTGCTCATCTTCGCTGCAGAAGGCGATGCGGCACTGCACGTTGTGGTCCTTGTTGCCTGCCGACGCATTGAAGATAGCCACGCCCTTGTCCAGATTGATGAGCTGGTCGGCCATCGGGTTATCCGGCAGAATGATGCGTGCAGAATCCGGGCTGCTCTTCAGAGCGATACGTGTCTCGAACTGATTGTACACGGTTTCCGGCAGGGCAGCGGCGTTCTTGATGTCCTGCGTTGCCATGATGAGGTAGATAGCCGGGGCACGGCCTACCAGCGTCAGACGCTTGATAATCTCGGCCGCTTCGCTCATGACGGGATCATCGCTCCGGCCAAAGGCCTCCTGGAACTCGTCGATGATGAGGATGGTGCGCGGCATCCCGTGATGTGGGTTGCCTTTTTCGGCCATTTCACGGCGGTAGCCTTCCAGACCGCGGCAGCCTTCCTGTTTGAAGATGTTATTGCGTGCCTGCATCTCCGCTTCGATCTTCTTAAGCACGGCCAGGCCAAACTCCGGCTCAGTGTCGATTGAGATGGCACGGAAGTTCTTCAGATTGTATTCGGTATAGACCTTGAACTCCACGCCGTCCTTGAAGTCCATCAGGTAAATTTGTACATCTTCGGGGCTGTACTTCATCAGCAGACCCATGATGAGGGTATGCAGCAGAGTGCTCTTGCCGGAACCGATCATACCGGTGACCAGAGTGTGGTACTTGGGACTGAGCGCATCCGAAGCCAGTTCCAGCGACAACACCTTGTTGGCACCGGACAGGGCAAACGGCACAGAAATGCCTTTCTCGTCCGAATAGCGGAACCAGCGGTCCGGCTGATGGGTCAGGCCGCTCGTCACATCGTCGTAGGTAATAGTCACGCGGTCCGCATTGTACACGGCCTTCTTCATCGTTTCGATGGCGTCATCTAATTCTACGCGGTTCTCCGGCAGCTGCAGCGGCAGGTACTGGACCTGCGGATTCGCATGGGGATGTCCGGCGCGGATCGCGCTGGACGGACGCGGCGGGACGCACAGCATCCCGTTCTCATAGCGGTAACGGCTCAAATGCTGCACGATGCGCTGCAGCACCGCATTGTAGCGCGGGTCATTGGCATCGTTCGATCCGTCGAGCTCACCCACCTCACCGGCAAGAATGGTATAGATGCCGTTCTTGGGGCCGTTGCTCATAATGTTTTCCAGCTTTTCCAGCGCTGCCTGCGTAAAGCCGCGCGGGAAATCCACCACCATCAGGAACTGCAGCGGCTCGGCATTTTTGCCGGCAGCCTGATTGTACTCCAGAATGTCGGCGTACTGGCCGCGCAGATAGTCCTGATTGATGGTCTGGGCACGGTCCAGCAGCACGTCCAGACGCTCTTCAATACGCTGGGAATTGCCCCACACGTGGGTATCCACCAGACGCTCATCCACATCCGCAAAGCGCATGAAGCTGGCAAACGCCTCACCTGCATCGCTGGGGCTGATGAAGGTAAAGCGCACCTTGCCCGCCACATTGGTCATAAACAGCTGCATCGTCATAGCGTTCAGGTTGGACACGACGATATCCCGCAGGTTTTTGGGGTATTCGATGATGGACGAGAAGTTCTTGTCCGTAAAGGCCGTACCGCAGGGCAGTTCCAGATATGTGCTGCTCCCCGTGCGGCGCAGTGCATAGTCGAAGTGCTGTTCCAGACATTCCCGGACCACCTCGTCGTCAAGATAGGAGGTCAAGTCGCAGCGGCTGCGGCCAAACAGCAGACCGTCCCCGTTGTGCTTGGCCGGTGTATAACCCTTGTACTGTGCCTCGCTACGGACCACCGTTTCGTAGGCCTGCTTTACCTGTTCCGGCTCCAGATCCTGCACAAACTGCCGACGGAAGGCTTCTTCCAACTCTTTCCGGCGGACAGCTGCCGACTGGGTATGTTCAGCACGGCGCTGCGCGGTCGTCTGCTGCTGTACAGCCTGACGGCGGTTGTATTCCGCAGCGTGCTCGTTCAGTTCCTTCTGCTGACAGGCACTGCTTTCACCCACATTTTTCTGCAGTTCCGACCGGTTCTGTGCTGCAGCGTCACTGTACTCCGCATCTGCTTGTGCACGCATCTCCGAGAGGTGCTGCCAAATCTTCTGGTAAGCCTCATCGGCCTCTTTCTTCAGCGCAAAGACCGGTGCCGTGTAGTCCTCTGCCTTCGGCGGCAGGTTATTTGCTTCCTCACGCAGCATGTCTAATGCACCGGCCGTGGAGATTTTAAGATTTTCCATGCCTTCACGTCTGCGCACGCAGTTGAGAATCTGCTTGTCAAATTCCTTGCTCATCTCTTCCAGCCAGTTCTGCATCTTCTGGGCCTGCGCCAGCGTTTCCTTGTGGCGCTTTTCGGCTTCTGCTGTCTTTACGTTGGCATTTGCATCGTAATGCGACTTCTGCCGCTGTGCGCGGTCATTGATTTCCCGTAGGGAACCGGTGTGCCAGCTTTCCAGCTGCCGTTCTTCTTCACTCTCGGTCTGGCTCAGATCCTGCAGCTCCTTTTTCAGCTGTTCGTTCAGCCCGTCTTTATCGTGCTGGTAATCCTGCAGAAGGGTAAACAGATCGTCCGGAAATTCCGCCATGATCTGATAGGGTTCTCTCATAATGTGCCTCCTCGTTTTTTTCTTCAGTCTGCCGAGATCACTCAGGCATGGGCTTTCAGCCACGCTGCAGCTTCCTCACTATCCAGTTTGGCTGCACGCTCATACAGCTTGCGTGCTTCTTCCAGCTCGTCGCCATCTTCCTGAATGTGGGCCATTTCCAGCAGCGCATCTACATTATCATTGTCCATTGCAGCACGCAGCCAGCGCGTTGCCTCCCGCAGGTCCTGTTCCACGCCCAGTGCGCGGCGATACTGCTGATACAGGCAGAACTGCGCATTTGAGATGCCCTTTTCTGCTGCTTTCAGAAAATACGTATGAGCCTTTTTCTGATCCTGTTTCAGCACGCCGCCCAGAGCGTATTCCAATGCCAGATTGTGCCATGCCCAACCCTCATCGTTCTGGCGTGCTATTTCCAGATAGCGGATGTAGTTACGGGTGTCACCCATGTTCTCATAGACCCGGGCCAGCCGGTTCTGCATCGGCGCAAGGTCCCGGTCTGCGCACTTTTTCATCAGGCGGAGGCCTTCCTCCTGCGGGCAGTCGTACATTTCTTCAAAGAACATTTGTGCCAGAGCAGTCTCGCCCGGGCCATAGCCATCGCTTGCCGCCTCTTTAAACCAGTAGATCGCCTGTTCATTGTCCTGCGGAGCACCGTCAGTGCCGTTGACGTAGGCCATGCCGATGTTGAACTTTTCCGACGACGGCGTACCGAACTGCCGTGCCTGCTGCAGGCGGATCTCCCAAGGTGAGAGAACAGGTTGCTGCGGTTCCGGAGCAGCCTGCGGCTTTTGTTCTGACGCTTCCTGCATCTGCGCTCTGGCCGCAGACACTGCCTTTCCGGTCAGACGGCCTGCTTGATAGATCAGCGAATTGAAAAGACCCATATCTGTTTTCCCCCCTTACGCGTTCTCGTCCCGCTTTGCCTCGAAAAGCGTTTCCGGCACCACGATGACCGGGCGGACGCCCACATAATCGGCATAGGTGCTGTCGCCGTACAGGTCCAGCGTTCCGTCCGGATTTACAGTCTGGGTCAGCTTGTGCACAAAAGCCGGATGCTTTTCGCACCAGACGTCATCATCGTCCCGTTCGGTCCGGCTGCCGCCAAATCCGACCAGCCGCCAAATGCCGTTGCCCGTCTTGGGATTCCGGTAGGCTCCCTGCGCGTATGCGTAGGGCGTTACCTTTGCCTGCAGGATCTCGTCTGCGATCTCCGGATACCGCTCATGCAGTTCCTCAATGTCGTACTGGTGACCGATGTTCACTTTCAGGAGTTTTTCCTCGCCGCCCTCCAGACTGGGCGCATTCTGATACAGACACGATTCGCATTCGATAATCTCGTTCTGCTCCTCCTCGGTAAAGGCTACCCGGAGAAACTCCCTGTTCAACCATGTCGCCAACGCGGAATCTGCCCACCAGATGTTCTCCGGCGGGGTCTGCTTGTCCTCCCAGAAGGCATGGGCATCTAGAATATCCCGGCTGATGAGCTGAATCTGTCCCTCATCATAATAAGGGCAGAACACCTGCCAAACGATAGGCTCCACCTCGCCGTCCTCGCTCATCGGGTAACGCCCGAATACGATCTGGTCGCCCAGTTTGTAATCGACCTCCGCCGCTTCTTCCTGCTCCGGCGCTGCCGACACGTCGTTTTTCGCCTGCTCCTTTGGCTGGACCAACGGTTTGGCCAGAAGTTTCTTCCAGTCTTCGCCCTGCCACTGCAGTGCCTCGCCCAGCGCCAACAGACAGCCGTTCACGTCCGGGCTGATCGTGCGCTGCGCGGCCAGTGCCTGCTGCACGGTCCGGATCACATCCTGCTGCTGTGCGGCATCGTCCGGTGCCGCGTTGATAAAACACCTGTAAGCGTCTGCCCTGTCCAGCTGCTGCAGCGCTTCCGCAAGCACATCCGTCTGCGGGGCCGTTTCGTGCAGAACCGCCGTCACATAGCCCGGCTGCTGGAACGCCATACGGCCAAAGTGCAGGATGATCTGTTGGAATGCCACACAAAGTTCTTCGTACTGTTTTTCCATCGTCTGACTCCTCTCTTGTCAATTCCCTCTGCGCCTCAACCGCCAAACATCGACAGCAGGATCAGAATGACCGCAACGACCAGAACGATCTTCAGCGCACCAGTTGCAAGCGGCAGCAGCCAGATCACAGCACAGGGAACAACATAGAGAAGAGCCAGATAAAACCACTGGAACAGAGACTTTTTGTAGGTCTCTTCAAATGGCATCGGCAGGAAATAGCCCAGCGCCGCACCCACAACAGCGCCCGCAACGAGCTCAAAAAAGCCGCCGCCCATGATGCCAAGCACTGCACCGATAGCTGCGCCGCCGCCCAGCATGAGCCAGTGAAAGGAAGACCACTCCATAAAACCACCCTGCTTACCATGGGCTGCAACCTTCTGGGTAAACGGTTCCAGAGCCGGTTCTGCCCACAGCTGCTGCGGGCCGCGTTCATAATCTGTCATAATCGATTCTCCTTTGCAATACCTGTTGTTTATTTCTTTGGTACTGTTCAAAATGCCTTTGCCCTGATGCTCAGAGCAGTATCTTCTTCCTCTGTAATGCGCAGATTCGTTGGCTCAAGAGCCTTATAAATCTGATTGTATTGATTCCATGCGATCTCCCGCTCGGATTTCAGCGTTTTCTTGATATTGTCAAAAATTGTTTTGCATTCTCCTAAATCCGGCTTTACTTTGGCTTCATGAAATACCACTTGCAGCATACTACCGTAAGCTGCAACGTCCAGAAATACCTGCTGTGCCTTTTTTACAACTTCATCACGTTGCGCTCGTACATCCTGCGCTTTTTTAGCAGATTCCTTGCTTCCAATGGGATCACTATTTCTGCCCTTTGCCAGCATTTCATTGTATTTCTTTCTGATTTCGTATCTCTGCCTTTTCCAGCCATCCCGATGGATTTCCAGACTCTGGCGAAGATCTTCCTGATAATACGGGCTGGAAAGCAGATTGCGCACGATGGTGACGGTCTCTGCATTGTCCTCTTTGCTTTCAAAGTAGGGAATTTGCACCTCAAAGGGCTTGAGCAGCGGTTCGTAGCTGCACAGGGCGTGGCCCGGGCTGAACACGCCCATGCGTTCCAGCTGCACCTCGTCTGCCGACATGGTGCCGCCCAGCAGGCCGCGGTCATCCTGCGCGGTGATGCGCAGGCCGATCTTGAGCGATGTATTCTTGATGACCTCCGGTGCCATGGCGGTGGGAAGCTGGTCCGCAATGACGATGCCCTCGCCAAGTGCGCGGACCTCGGCCAGCATCTTGACGACAAAGGCCGTGGCCGCTGTTTTGGTGTCCGTGTTGCCGTCGGCAGACTGCTCTGCAGTGGGTCCGATCAGGTTGTGAGCTTCCTCGAAGAACATCACATGCCGCGGACGGCCGTCCGGAAGTTTGTTGTAATCCTGCACCTTCAGCGTTTCGCGGATGAGGGTGGACAACAGCAGAGACAGGAAATTGGCCGGGTATTTTCCCATGGATTCCAGCTCGATGACTGCCGAGCGCTTCAACCATGCTTCCGGCGGCAGGGTGGAGTGGCTCACATTGAACACATCGCCCATTTCACGAGTCAGCAGGCTGCCGATGCGCACCTGCAGCACCGATTTCAGGTTGCCTTTGATTTCAGCTTCATAGTCCGTGTGTTCCAGCTTGTCCGCTACTTTGTCGTACAGTTCGGAAAGGGTCGGATAGGTAAAACCCAGATCCGGACGGTTGACCATGGACGGGAGCCAGTTGTGATCCCGATACACCTCTTCCACCGAGGAATCCAGCAGGAAAGGCATGGGCGGGTCCAGCGTAAAGGCGCCGTCAAACACATCGATCAGGTTGCGGATATGTTCAGCCAGCGTCATGCCGACCGGGAACTCAAAGGGATTGATGTGCAGTGGGAAAGGCGTGTTGGCACTGGGAGAAAACAGTTCCAGATCCTCCATCCCCGGTACCGCCGTTAGGATGCGATACTCGTGCTTGGCAGGCTCCAGGATCAGCACCGGGATCTGATACTTCACATGCATGGAGGTGATCAGATGCATCATGCTGTTGGTCTTGCCGCTGCCGGGCACGCCCGCAAGGAATGCGTGCTTGGACAGATTTTTCAACGGGAAACGGACGTCGTGGCCCTCGTTGTCCCTGCCCAGCAGCAGGCCCTCCGCATACAGCGTGGGCAGTGTTTCCTTGGGCGCATCGATGAATTCGCCCGCATACAGCGCCGGGAACACCGCAAAAGCTGAAAGCTCCGGCAGCAGCATCAGATGCGGCAGCAGTTTGAGCTTTTCCGGTGCATCTGCGCCCGCGCAGCTGATGATGTTCAGCGGCGAGACATCCGCAAGCGAGCAGTTCTCCTCGTAGGTGCGGATCTCGTGGCTGCCCTCGCTCAGTGCTTCCGAAGCCGCTGCGTCCAGAATGTACTGTGCCAAATTGGAATCATCAGCCAAGACTTCAACATCCGTCAGAAAATGCGGGGTCGTATCCAGATCTTCCAGCAGATCCTCGTACAGGTCCAGCGTATCCTTAGCGTTTTCGTCCTTTTCGTTCGCGCTCACAGACGTAGCCGATTTGTTCACCCGGAGCTGGGTGGTCCGGCGCAGGAAGGAAAGGATCTGCTCCAGATTCTGCCGCATCTCCTGCGTCTGATCGGTGGGGAGAATGTTCACGCAGTACACACAGGGCCGGTTGATGGCGCTCATCAGCTTCATCATGCTATAAAGCCGGGCGGTCTCGTTCATTTCCCAGCTGCTCACGATGTAGAACTTCTGGCCGTCCGTCTGATTCAGCGAGCGCATCATCCGCTCTTTTTTGATCAGATGTGCGGCATAGCGGTACCGGCGGGATGCCATGCGGGCGTTTTCCTCTTCGCGCTTCTTTTCAAGCGCTTCTTCTTTTTCGTTTTTGCACGCCTTTCCGCCGATCTTATCCAGCTCAAAGTATGCACCGATCGCAGAAGAGCGTAGCGTCTCCTCCATGAACGACGGGATGCACGTATCGACCCGGAAACAGATCCGCAGCCGGTTTCCCAGTTTCCGCTCCGGGTCATATTCGTAGATGAGCTGGTAGCCCTCGTTCAGCAGCCTTCCGCGGCGGTTCATCTGCCGCCAGAACGCCTGATGCTGCTTCAGCACGCCTTCCACATCGCCTTCATCCAGCTGGGAATACTTGCTCAGGGTCAGATCCGGGATCTGTTTCAGCTCGTAATATTCCTGTTTCCATTCGGTGGGTCCTTCCATCGTTTCTGCTTTCCCCCCTTATCAAAACGCACAAAGCTTATCAGTGCCGCATGACTGCATCCAGATCACTGTTGAAATCATCGTCTGCCTGATCTGCATATTCCTGTGCCTGATCTCTTGTTTCGCCAAAAGCTTCTGCGCTGTCTGCCGCACGCTGCGAAGCATCTGCGCCGGATTTGCCGAAGCGGTTGCCGTTGATCTCGGAGAACTTGCTGCTGGCATCCTGACTCTTTTCCTGCTGTTCGGTGGCTTCGTCCGCCGTTTCCGCATTCAGGTTCTTGCCCTGCTCCAGAACGTTCTTAACCTCGCTATTCATGTTGTCAGTCGCTTCCTGCGTGGAGCTGTCGTCCACCTGTTCGATTGCCGCCATAATATCGTCATCCATATCCTCCGGCATCTCGCCCAGAATGTCCCGCACGCTGGTGATATCATCCACCACCTTATTGCCCAGTTCCTTGACCTGTTCGCCCAATTCCTTGACATTTTCAGTCTTTTTGCGTACATTTTCCAGTTTCTGTCCCATAATGATAGCTCCTCTCACTTACTTGTTATCTGCAGCAGACTGCAGCTGTGCGATCTGCTGATCGGTAAATTTGTTTGCGCAGAGAACTTCCTGCAGATAGTCTGGCAAGAAAAATTCTCCCACCTCGCCTGTGCTGCGCAGCGCCATCAGCTGCGGCACCTTTGCACAGCTGCCGTTCCCGCGCACCAGCGCAAAGGAAAACACCCAGCCGCTCTGAAGTTCCAGCACTTCGTTCAGAACGCTTTTGCCCACCAAAAGGGCTTTTGCGTTCCGGTATGCCTGTTGTACATCGATCATACGTTTGTTCACCTCGGTTTACAGCATTTCTGCACCAGTTCCGTCGGTTCCAGATCATCGATCCGGATCAGCTGGGTCATTCGTCCGCGGGCCATCCGGAAATACCGTTGGATCGTTGCCATATCATGGCTTCCGCTCTGCTCGTCGTAGCAGACGACCTTGCCGTTGATGATCTCGGCCTTGAACACATGACCGCTGGAAGGTTCCGTCAGATGTTCCAGATTTTTGATCTTCTCCGGGTCGGTGAGCAGGGCATCAGTCTTATAGTTCCGGTAGACCCACTTGCCGTCCTGCACATCCACGGTATAGAGGTTCTGGTCTGCATCACGCGCCACACCGGCCCAGTAGACTGCCACGATCGCACGGGCACCTTCGCCCCATTCTTTCATCTGGCGGTTCACGATCCGTGCCGACATCATGCCGCTGTCCGCCGTGCAAGATACCGGTTTGGCATCCTTGAACGCTGCCGCAAAACCGTTCGGGTTCACGGAGCCATCCGGTGCGAACAGATAAGGCAAGCCCCCCTGTTCAGCGCTGGCCCAATACGCTTCCGGCTCACCCTGTGCATTCAGCCGGTACATTGTCTGGCCAACAGCCGGCTGTGCAACCACATCATAACCTCTACGCCGCATTTCACCAGCCACCACACAACGCTGGCAGTTTACACGGGTAGAGAGGTGCCCTTTTTGATAGTCCGGGTTCACAGTGGCAATGTCATCCAGCAGGCTGTGCGGTCCTTCAATGCGTTTCCAGTTGGAAGGGATCACCGAAGGCTTCTGCGGAGGGGGCATGGGCGGTACCCAAGAGACTGCCCCCTGGTTGGACGTGCCCCGGTTGCTGGCTCCCGGATGCCGTGACGGGCCATCGTCATCGTCCCTGCCATAGCCGCCGCGCTCCCGGATACGCTGCCCGGTGCCCGGGCCATTGCCCTGCGGACGCGGCGCTGGCTGTGCAGGCTGCATATCCGAATCCTTTACGATGAGCTGGTCCCGGAACGACTGCTTCTGCTGTTTTTCCGGCGAGAGTCCTTCCGGTTCCGACGTGATGCCAGTAGGATCTCTGCCCCGGCGCATGTTGCGTAGAAAACCCGTCGGGGTATTCATCTCTTCCACTGCCTGTGCCGACGGTTCTGCCGTCGGGATGACACCCGGTCCGCTCTGCAGCGAACCATTCTGCCGCATCCCGGTCGTGCCGGTGGTAGACGCCCGGCGGTGTGCTGCCGCACCTGCGATGCCCAGACCGGCCACTGCTGCGGCCGCCCCAGGGATCACTCCATCGCCCAGATAATGCTCAATGCGCTGCTGCAGCTGCGCCACCCGGGATTGTCCCTGCCGGGACGCCTGCACGACCTGCTCCATGCTGCGGCCTGCACCAATGCTCGTTCCCTTATTCTGGTACTGACCGATGCGCTGGAACAACCCTTGCGCCTCCCCATGTCGGCTGGCAAGACCCGCGTATTCCTGATCCGCCCGGGCCAGCGCACTGCGCATCTGCACCAGCTGGGACCTTTCCCCTTGGACCTGCTGCAGCAAGCTCTGTAGCTGCTGCTCGGCCTGCCGGGCCTGTTGTTCTTCCTGCCGGGTCCGGCTCTCCACCGCGTACTTCTGGCTCTGCAGCTGCGCGATCTGCGCTTGGATCTGGCTACGGAGCTGCTCGGCACTACCGCTGTCATCGTCCGCATCGTCAATGGAAGCCAGCATCTCCCGCAATTGTTCGATCCGAGATTCCAGCATCGCGGCCTGCTGACGCAGCTGCCGCACTGCCATCTGATGCCCCCGCAGGGCCTGCTGCGCTTCCTGCCCCTGCTTTTGCAGTTTCTGTATATTCTGACCGCTGGTTTCGATCCGGCTTGCAGATGTGTCCAGCTGCGCCGCCAGCGATTCCACTGTCACGTAATTTCCCATGGGTCATTCCTCTCACCCGGTCAGCGAAGTGACCAGCCGCACCGTTCCCTTTTCTTCCACGATCTCTTCGATCGCATAAGACTGGCCCTCTGCCCAGCCTTCATCGGTCAGGCAGACCGCAAGCGGGTTGACCAGATATTTTTCCACAATGTTGCCGATGCCGCGTCCACCAAATTCCAGTCCGTCCAGTGCACGATCCACCAGCAGTTCCCAAGCGGCGCTGCCCGGTTCCAGTTCAACATGTACCCGGGCATTTTCCTGCACAGCACGCATTACACTGTGGATCTGCTTGTTCAGGATGCCCGGCACCGATTCCGGCCGAATGTAGTCAAACACAATGATGTTGTTGCCAATACGGTTCAGCGTTTCCGCACGGCCAAGCCGGTTGACAAAATATTCATGCAGTCCGTCCCGGACGGCCTGCTCGATCTCCTCGTAGCTGTTCTCCGGCGTGATGAGGGCCTGCCGCATCCCGTTGGGCAGGGTGCGGTAGATGCCCGCATTGCTGGTGAACACGATGACCGTTTCCGAGAAATAAATGGTTTCGCCTTTGGAATCGGTCAGGCGGCCATCGTCCAGGATCTGCAGGAACTTGTCCATGATGGACGGATGCGCCTTTTCGATCTCGTCAAACAACAGGATGGAGAACGGGTGATTCTTGACCGCATTGGTCAGTTCACCACCGGCCTGATAGCCCACGTAACCGGGTGGAGAGCCGATCAGACGCTGGTCGGAATGTTCCTGCGAATATTCGCTCATATCAAAGCGCAGCAGAGCGCTCTCGTTGCCAAACAGGTTGCGCGCCATGGATTTGGCCAGTTCCGTCTTGCCAGTGCCGGTGGGGCCTGCAAAGAACAGCACACCCTTGGGCCGTCCGGAAGAAGAATGCTGAATGCCGGAAAGCCCCTTGACCGAACGCTTGATGACATTGACCACCGCATTGATGGCCGGTTCCTGCCCAATCACATCCTCGGCCAGCCGTGCGCCGAAGGACTGCAGTTCTTCGGACGTCAGACGGCTCCACGGGTTTTCCCGGCGGCCATAACGGTAAAGACTGAAGGCATCCGCGTAGTCCTCTGGAGCCGTGCCTCGGTCCAGACACTGTGCCAGCAGCCGGTCCAGTTCCAGCAGGCTGAAGCCGTCCGAAATCGCCGCCAGATTTTTCAGGCGGCGTTCCTGTTCCGAGCCACCGTTCCAATAGCTGCTTTCTGCATAGGTGCGGATCAATTGCAGCCGCAGTCCGCCGGAAGGTTTTGGCACCGTGAGCACCCGGGCATACGGGTTGTTGTGGTAAAGCCATTCCGGCAGGTCTGCCGCATGTTCCACCAGCAGAAGGAGCTTGTTCATCCGGAAACCTGCATTCGTGCTGGGAGCGGTCACGCTCTCCCGTGAGGCCAGAAACAGGGTGGCGAAATTTTCCAGATCTGCATCCGTGAGGTGGGCCGGAGAAGCCAGCATCAGGGAGGCCAGATCGAACACCACCGCCACGCTGGACGACAGGTTGCGCACCGCCTCCCGGGCGGCCTTTACCGCCGCCGCCATGGAGGCACGCGGCTCCTCGCAGCCCGAAAGGGTGCAGAACTGCTGCACCTGCTCTTCGCCCTGCGGGAAATGATTGTAAAACCCATCGATGCGATTGTAAAAGACGATGTTCTGATACCCTTCCTTCTGCAGATGATCGTTCAGATACTGCTCCATGGGGATCAGGTCCACTTTTTCGTCTGTGACCAGCGCCTGCAGATCCGATACCTGTCCCTCAATGATGAACAGGGATTTCATCTGCTGACAGGTCTCAAGCGATTCCATCCACGCCATTTTTTTCGTCATTGCACTGCTCCACCTTCAACGGAAGATCGTACAGCCAGAGGATGTCCCCTGCCTGCAGCCGGACGGATATGCCATGTTCCAGCGGACTGCGCTGGCCGCTGCGGGTATAAAAAGTCCCGTTCAGGCTCTCGCGATCCTCGGCCAGAAGCTGCCCGGCACCGTTGACCCACAGATACACATGCTTCCGGCTGACCAGCATATCGCCTTCAAAGTATTCGGCACCCACACTGTTGCGGCCCAGACACACGGTGTCCTGCGGCGGGATGCGAAGCTTTTGGCCGAAATAATCCAGCTGCCATGCGCCCGGCTTTTTGGGGTCCGGGGCAGCCTGTACATTGCGGGCCGGCGGTGCTGCGGTCTGCACGCTCTGGGCCGGCGGACGCGCCGTCTGTTCCGGAGCCGGCGTAATGGGACGGCGGACGCTCCCTGCACCCGAAGCAGCCTGTACGACAGGGTCTGCCCCCACCGGTACGCGCTGCCGGATCGGCGGCATGGTGGTCTGCGGCTGCTGCAAGGGCTGCCGCGCCTCTGCAGCTGCCGGAGCCGCCGGGACCGTCCGTTCCGGGTAGACCACCCGCCAAGTCCTGTCCACCGGCCGTCCGCAGGCCGGGCACTGCCGGACCGTCAGATCCATTGCGACCATCTGGCCGCAGGGACATTGTCTGTATTCCTGCATTGCGCTCTCCTCACTTCTCGCTGACGTTCATTTCACGCAGCACGGCGGTCTGTGTGGCCGCACTGTTCTGCGCCGCAGTCCCGCTGCAAAAAACGATATTTTCCTCGGCGGGGGCTTCATCGTACAGGTCTGCGACCAGCACGCCCTCCCGGGCCAGCTCTTCCTGAATCTGCGGATAGACCCGGCAGAAATGCACAGCCTGTTCCACTGCAGAGCGCCGCTCTTCCGTGGAAGGGGTGCTGTTTCGGGTGATGCCGTGCAATTCCATCTCAAAGGCACCGCCCGAGCGTTTTTTCACGGCAAGCACGGTGTTGGGCGCGACCTGATAGGACATGCTTTCCGTCTCTGCCGTCTGTACGCTACTGGCCTGCAGGGTCATACCATGGCGCGCAAACACGCGGGCCAGTGTTTGTGTGATGTACTGCTGCCCCTGCTGCTGGACCAGCAGCCGCATCATGCGCTGCAGCTGTGCTTCGCAGCGGGCCGGGTCCTGCAGGATCTCCGGCTCTGCCTGCTGTTGCAGCAGACGGCATAGCGCTTCGTACCGGTGGGCGTTCTGCTCCTGCTGCAGCTGCGCACCGCTGTGTTTCTGCTGCCGGGCCTGCAGCTCCCGGAGCCGCGCTTCGTTCTCCTGCAGGAACGCACTGCGGAACAGCGGTGCGCAGCTCTTGGTTCGGCGCAGAAGGTCCTCGGCGGCACTTTGCAGTTCCGGGTCCCCGGAGGTCTGCAGTTCCAGCACACCGGCCAGAAACGCCTCCCATTCATTCTCCCGGTCATCGGCGCTCTCTACCCGCAGGGACACCACATTGCATGCCCGGGCCTGCCGTGGTTCGGCAGCCTGTTCCGGAAAAGCTTCGGCCTGCGGTGCAGTCGCTTCCAGTGCAGATACTTCCTGTACAAACTGCTGTTCCTGATATTCCTGCCGCTGCCGGGCCAGCTCCCGTGCCTGCTGGCTGCCCTGCGCCCAAGCTGTGCTGGTCTGGTTCTGGCGGCGTGCCAGTTCTTCCCGTGCAACCTGCTGGGCGTTCCGCGCCGCCGCAATGCTCTGTTCGACCTGCGCCAGCATCTGCTGGCATTGCTGCTCGATCTGCTTCTGCTTCTGCAGCTCCAGATAAAACCGGCCCGCAAGATAACTGCTCATACCATTTCCTCCTGAAACTGGTTGGTATTTTCCAACACGGCTTCCAGTCCCTGATAGTCCATCCATGCCTCGAACTGTTCTGAACGGAGCAGGCTGTCCACACAGCGGTCCAACGCATCCCCGGCCTGCCACAGCAGGCGGCTGAGGTCGTCCACGGAATGGATGGTCTTTCCCTCATATACAAACGCGGGATGGACATCCAGCGCCAGCTGCAGTTGGCTGAGTGCATACTGAGGGTCGTGCTTCATGATCGATTCAATCTTTTTCGCGTAGGTAATGGCCTGCTCGGTGTAGCCCATCTTCTGCAGGCTGCTGTAGTAAAAGGACAGCAACTCTGCACAGCAAAAGCGCACCAGCGGGGTCTCGGTCAGCGGCAGATTCGATTCCATGGCATCCCGCAACAGGGCAACGTCATTTTTGTACAGCCTGCCCAGCCACAGGATTTCCTGCATGGGGTATACACTCTGCAGTAGGCAGTACAGTCCGGCGTCCGGGTCGTACATCCGGATGCAGCGGTTGCACAGCTGAGCGGCGTCCGGCACATACTGCGCCAAAAACAGATCCAGTTGATGTTCCTGCAGCAAAAAGCGGGTAAAATCCCAGTCCGTGCATGCGGCCTGCAGCAGGTCGGTCAGGTCCCGCAGCTCGGAGCCATTCCGGAAACGGACGGTCCGCAGCACAGTCTGTGCAGGAGCGGCCGCAGGCTTTGGCGCAGCAGGTGCGGCAATGCCCAATTGCTGTGCAAGCTTTTTCAGGGTTGGCCGTTGCTCTTTGTTTACGGCAGTCAGCTCCCGGATCAGGTCCCGGAACGGCATTTCCCGGGGGAGCTGCCGTTCCTGCTGCCAGAAGCATTTGGCCTGCATCAGGTTCTGCGCCCGGATCAGCAGCTGGCCGGTGGCCAGCGTGTACAGGGTAAGCCCCAACGCACACAGGTCAGACTCCGCACTCCATGCACGCCCCCGGGACGAAAGGATCTCCGGTGCCGCGTAGGCCAGCGTTGCGCCAAGACCGCGTTCCAGCCGGGGTTCTGCCTCGGTCAGACTGCCGAAATCCACCAGCCAGAAGCTTTCCTTTTCTGCATTCCACAGCAGGTTTTCCGGCTTGATGTCGTTGTGCAGCAGGCCGTTCTCGTGCAGTGCCTGCAGCGCACTGATCAGCTTGGGTAAAATCTGCTGGCGGAGCACCGGTTCCGGCAGAGGAGCCAGCTCGGACAAGGGCCGCCCGGACACCGGCTGCAGGCACTCGTAGATCGCATCGCCCTCTCTGCCCCAATCCAGAAACGGCAGATACGGGCAGGCAAGTGTTTTCAAACGTTCGTAGGCCGCCGCGGCATCCCGCCGCTCGACCCGGTGATAAAGTTTCAGGATGCAGGAAGAGCCATCCGGTCCGCTGGCGCGGTACAGCACGCTTTCGCGGCCATCACACAGCCTGCAGAGGATGCGGTAGTGCCCTACATAGCTGCCGGGGCGCTTTTCCGCATTGCTTTCCGGCTGAGGTGCCGCTGCTGCACTGATCGACGGAAGCGTTGGCTGCTGCCGCAGTGCACCGGCCGACAGAGTCGGCTGCTCACGATGGTTCATCTTCTGTGCTGTCCTCCTTCGACGGGATGCCGATCAGCAAAAGCCGGTCATCCTCCCAAAACGGCTGCAAGGTCCTTGCCTGCGTGGCAAAATCCCGATAACGCTCCGGGTACCGCCGGACCACCAAGTGTTGATTTTCCGATCCGTATAGGCCCACGCCCCGGTTCAATTTCTCCCGGTAAGGACCTTCGACCACAGCGGCTGCTCTTTCCACCACCTGTCGGGCGGCCTGCGAGGGAAGCTGCTGCAGCTGGTAGCCCGTGTAGATCAGGATGTCGTCCGTATAGCGGGCGGCGAACCACTCCATGAGGGCCAGCACGGCTTCCGGCTGGTCTAGCGGCTCTCCACCGCTGATGGTCAGGCCGCTGCATCCTTCCAGTTCCGGAAACTGCTGCAGAAGGTTCTGCAACGGGACGGCCGGACCATCTGCCGGCTGCATTTCCGGGCTGATGCAGTGTGGGCAGCTGCGGCTGCATCCCTGCACCCATACGCCCAAGCGGCGGCCATAGCCCAGCGCTGTGACTGGGAACAGCACCCGGTGCAGCCGGATCACTGGCTTTTCTGTGCCAGATTGGAAAAGCAGTTCCTGCATAGACGTGACCCTTCTTTTAACGTGCTCGTACCGCACAGCAGGCAGCGCCCGCGCGCCAGACGCTGTGCCGTCACGCGGCTGTTCAATGCATAGCTTGCCACACTGAAATAGCTGTACGGGTCCAGTGCATAGAACCGGTCCGGAAAGACCTCTTCCAGCACATGCCGGGGATCTGCATCCAGCAGTTCGGCCCGGTCGAGGTCTGCCACGCAACAGCCGCTCACAAAGCCTTTGCGCAGAGCCCGGCCAATCTCTGCCGGACGGATATTCGTCAAAAGGCCGCGACCCTGATACCATACACCACCGGTACGGGATATGCTCTGGTAGTGCCCGGGTGCCGTCGGGGATTGCAGCTTCATCGGCTGCCGGAGCAGGTATGTGGGCAGCTGCAGGGAAGTGCCGAACCGGGCCTCGTCCCGCAGTTCCACAGCCCACTCCTGCTGCAGCTGCTGCAGGGTGAGCCGCTGCAGACGGGGCAGCAGACCGGACCAGTAAAAGTCCAGCAGCCGTTCCGCCGTGCTGTCGGCAGGCGGAGGTTCCATGCCCTGTACCGCCGATACGCCACCCAGCACCAGCAGCCGGTACAATTGGATCTGCACCTGCTGGCGGATAGCAGCTGTTTCGCGCACAAGTTCTTTCTGTGTGAGAAAGTGCAGCGCTTCCAGCGGCGGCACCCAGCTGTGCAGCACGGCCTGCGAGGTCTGCCCGCGCAGCTGGTTCCACTTGGACGTGTACTGATTCATCTGCTCCCGGAACCATTGCAGTTTTTCGCGGGTGTCGATCTGCCCGGCCCGGTCGTGCAGCTGCTGCAACGCCGTGTGCAGCTGGACTGCCTGCGGCGAAACCGCCCTCACGCCGCCGGTCCGCACCGGACAGCATGCATCCAGCCAGCGGCACAGTTCCTGTTGCAGCAGCTGAAACAGCTCTGCGCGGCCGCTTTCTGCCGCCAGCTCACAAAGAAAGACGGCTGTGATATCGTTCATCGCGTTCTCCCTCCCGGCGGACGATCAGTACGGATTTTCCCGGTAGCGCCGCTCTGCCTCCTGACGGTTCCGCCGGGCGGCTGCCAGCGCATTCTGCGCTTCGGTCTGCCGGGCCTGCAGTTCTTTCTGCTTCTGTTCCCACTTCTGATCCTGCTGGGTCTGCGTTTCGAGCTGCAGCAGGATCTTCTCGGTCAGGTACAGCGCCGCCGGATTTTCCATATCCACCCGGAGCGCTTCCAGCTGCTGCACGAGTTCTTCCGTGGGAAGTGCCTGATCCAGCAGGATCACCGCCGAGAGGAACTGCTGCATGGCCGGGTCCGGCACGGCACCGTCCCGCTGCAGTGCGGCCAGCTGCAGTTCTTCGTCCTGTGGTGGCTCCGTCTGCAGACGCGTACGCAGGTACAGATCCAGTTCCGCGTCGCTCATGGTGATGGGGTCATACTCCATCCCGGCATCCGACGGCGCGGGAATGGTCGGCTGGAACGGATAGCCGCCAAACGGCTCCCACAGCAGCTCCATATCCTTTTTTTCCTGTGCGGTGCGCAGTTCTTGTGCAGCGGCATCCGTTGCCATCTCGTTCTCTCCTTTGCTCAGATACCCGCAGAGCGCAGCACCGCCAGCGTAATGGCAATGGCGGCAGCACTGATGCCGGCAAATGCGCCCACGCGGACAGTCATGCCGCAGGCACGCTTGGTCTGTGCCTGCTTTTCCAGCAGCTCGTTCTTGGCGGCATTACGCGTTTCTGCCGCAAGGTAAGCGTCCTTGTCCAACTGTTCCAGCTTTTTCAGGATATCGCGGATCTCATTTTCTTTTTCCAGCATAGCAATTACCACCATTCCGTATCATTCGGTTTGTTCTTCTCTGCGCTCTGCTTTTCGGCCAGTGCGTGTCCCATATTCCGGATAAACCGTCCGGTCCAGTCATCGCTGGGTTTCTCGTACAGGCGGATCTTCGGATTTTCGGTGTTATCCATATTGAAGTAAATGGCATTCTTGGGCTTCATGCTGCCGGGAGCCGGTGCATACGTAAAGATGCTGTACTGGTCGTCCTGAATGTCGCTCACCAGACGGTGCTCGAAGCTGCCCAGCGTTTCGTTGTAGTTTTCCATAAAGCTTTCCACGCTGTTGGCCCAGACGATGAAGTTCATGCCGTTTTCCGGCCCGGTCTGCAGCAGCTCGATGAGCTTGTTCTTAGGTGCCACGCTGTAGATATCCGGCTGCACCAGCAGACGGCGGGCACGGTTCAGGCCAAAAATCACCACGAACTGGCGGAAGCCGCTGTTCTTTTCCTGCAGCAGCGTATCGATGCCATCCAGCACATCCGGCATTCCATAGCGGCGGATGGTGCCCTCCGGCAGGGTACGGACCATCTGATTCAACAGGTCGCCGGAACCCGTATCCACACCGAAGTCAAACAGCGTGATGAGCGGGTGTGCAGCGGACTCCTGCAGACGCAGCGATTCGTACAACAAACTCATTACGACAAAGGCGGTGGTAGTGCGCACGCGGCCCTGATCCCGTCCAGTCAGCAGCAGGTTCTGGCCCTTGCGGCTGGTAAGCTCGGGGTGGAGCTTGTTCAGCATCGACAGTTCCTCGCCGACAAAAAGGCGGTAACCCAGACCATCGGCATCCTCGTGGTCGAGCAGTGTGCCCATATTGGCAAAGTGGTTGAGCGGGTTGGAGCGGTCGTCCTGAATGCTGGACAGCAGCAGACGGGTGCCGCCCGTCACTTGGAAGCCGACAGCAGCCTGTTTCTGGGCGATCTGTTCCAGCAGGGCGCGCTGCTCATCTTCGCTGCAGAAGGCGATGCGGCACTGCGTATTGTGGTCTTTGTTGCCTGCTGCAGAGTTGAAGATAGCCACGCCCTTGTCCAGATTGATGAGCTGGTCAGCCATCGGGTTGTCCGGCAGGATGATGCGGGCAGAATCCGGGCTGCTCTTCAGAGCGATACGGGTCTCGAACTGATTGTACACGGTTTCCGGCATGGCAGCGGCGTTCTTGATGTCCTGCGTTGCCATAATGAGGTAAATAGCAGGAGCGCGGCCCACCAACGTCAGACGCTTGATGATCTCGGCCGCTTCGCTCATGACAGGATCATCGCTCCGGCCAAAGGCCTCTTGGAACTCGTCGATGATCAGGACTGTGCGCGGCATGCCGTGGTGCGGGTTGCCCTTTTCAGCCATTTCACGACGGTAGCCTTCCAGGCCGCGACAGCCTTCCTGTTTGAAGATGTTATTGCGTGCCTGCATCTCCGCTTCGATCTTCTTCAGCACGGCCAGGCCGAACTCCGGCTCAGTGTCAATGGAAATGGCGCGGAAGTTCTTCAGGTCGTATTCAGTATAAATTTTGAACTCCACGCCGTCCTTGAAGTCCATCAGATAGATCTGCACATCCTCGGGGCTGTACTTCATCAGCAGGCCCATGATAAGGGTATGCAGCAGGGTGCTCTTGCCGGAACCGATCATACCGGTGATGAGGGTATGGTACTTGGGGCTAAGCGCATCCGAAGCCAATTCCAGCGACAGCACCTTGTTGGCACCGGACAGGGCAAAGGGCACAGACAGGCCCTGACGGTCCGAATAACCGAACCAGCGCTCCGGCATCTGCGGCAGGCCGTCCATCACATCGTCGTAGGTGATGGTGACGCGCTCTGCGGCGTGAATCGCCTTTTTCAGTGTTTCGATGGTGGAGTCCACCAGACTGCGGTTCGTCGGCAGGATCATCGGCAGATAGAGCTGGTCGATCATCGCATGGGTACCGGAAACGCGCGGCGACTGGACGTTGGGCACATGGATGCCTTTTTCGTCAAAATAGAAGAAGGTCAGCTCGCTGCACACACGACGCAGAACGGCATTGTAGCGCTGGTCGTTGCCATCATTGCCGCCCAGCAGCTCACTCATATCGCCGCTGAGGATGGTGTAGATACCGTTTTTGGGGCCGTTGCTCATCACGTTTTCCAGCTTTTCCAGTGCGCTCTGGGTAAAGCCGCGCGGGAAGTCCGCCACCACGAGGAACTGCAGCGGCTCAGCATTCTTGCCGGCTGCCTGATTATACTCCAGAATATCATTGTACTGGCCGCGCAGATAGTCCTGACTAATGGTCTGAGCACGGTCCAGCAGCACGTCTAGACGCTCTTCGATACGCTGGGAATCCACCCAGACGTGGGTATCCACCAGACGCTCGTCCACATCGGTAAAGCGCATGAAGGTAGAGAAGGCATCGCCGGCGTCACTGGGGCTGATAAAGGTAAAGCGGATCTTACCTGCCGGGTTGGTCATAAACAGCTGCAGCGTCATGGCGTTCAGGTTGGAAACGACCGCATCACGGGTGGCTGCATTGTAGCCGATGATGGACGAGAAGGCGCTGTCTGTAAAGGATACGGCGTGCGGCAGCACGAGATAGCTCTTATCGCCTTCCTGCCGCAAAGCAAATGCACAGTGCTTCTCCATGCATTCCCGGACCACCAGATCTTCCATATAGGATGTGATATCGGTCTGACTGTCACCCATAATCAGGCCGCCCAGGCTCTCTTTGACCGGGGTGTAGCCCTTATACTGCGGCAGCGATGCCCGCACTGCCTGATAGGCAGCCTGTACCTTTTCCGGCTGCAGCTGTTCCACAAAGTTCTTGCGGAACCGGTCGTCCAGTGCTTCAGCACGCTGCACGGAAGCCGTCCGCTGCTCCTGCGTACGCTTCTGGGCAGCCTCACGCTGCTGCTTCGTCTTTTCTGCAAAGGTGGTTTCCCACTTTTCCACAGCGGTGCTGTGCTTTTTGTCCAATTCCGCGTTCTTCTCACGGTATTTCGTGCGGATCGCACTGGTTTCGCGGCCGTATTCCTGCTCTGCCTCACTGCGCACCTGTCCCATCAGCGTTTCGGCACGGGTGGTCAGTTCTTCGGCCTTCTGGTCCATCTGCAGTAGCGGCTGGTTGTAGTCCTCGGTCTTTTGGGAAAGGCCCTCGGACTCCTCCTTCAGGATGGAAAGCACTTCGGCTTTGCCGTTCTGCGGCAGCCGCTGCGGGATCTGATTCGCGTCCGCAAGAGGATTTTCCCGATTTTTCTGGTCGTAGGCGCAGTAAGAAAGCTGCCATTCCACCCGGCCGCGTGCCGCTTGCACACGGGTATGGTAGGCGTCCATCGCCTGCAACCATGCATCCCGGCGCTTCTGGGCGGCGGTCATCTCCTCCGCCTGCTGGTGGTTCAAGTAATTCCGGCCTTTCTGGTAATCGCTCTCGATCGATGCACTGGTAGCCTGATCCTCGTTGCGCAGGCGGGTCTTTTCCGCACTATCCATCTGGGCCAGATCGTTCCGCTCGGCGCAATCAGCTTCCGCATTTTTTGCTTTTTCCGTAAGATAATTTTTTAGCGCTGTGCATAGCTCGTCCGGAAAAAATTGCAGAATGCGATTGTGTTCTTGCATGTTTTGATTCCTCCAGTCTGTTATCCGCTGCTGCTTACCCCATCGCCCGATAACAGTGCATTGTTCCGCTCCCCCCATAAAAAGTTTCCGCAATGCATTTTTCTCGGGTTACGGTCAAGCGCAAGCTCTCACTATTGATAACATCAGTATAGCGAAACCTGTCGTATTTAGCAATGGTCACCTCGCCAATATTTTAAAATATCCTCTTGAACAAAATCTCAAAAAACACAAAATATCTAAGGCACTACCGCATAGTCAAAACCACCGGCTAAGCCGGTGGCTTGAGTAAGCCCTAGAAAGGCATCCTACTGGCAAAGCCCTTCAAGGGGCCTCGAGCAAGCGTCTTTCATCTGCATTACCTGCCCTACCGCTCTAACGAGCTATGTTGCAAAGTGCATCTTCTAAGATGACAATTTCTTTGTCATCTCGCTTTGCTCGAATCTTATAGCTAAAGCATTTTCTACTCTACCAGCGGAGCTGGTGGTTGTCGCTCGCTCAAGCTACTCAATAACGAAAAAGAGCGTTAAATCTTACGACTCAACGCTCTTTTATTGGTGCACCTCCAGGGACTCGAACCCTGGGCCCACTGATTAAGAGAGCAAGCCGCCGGTTCGTCTCAATTTATGGAAGTTTCGAGTCATTGTTGTTTTTGAACAAATCAACGTGATTTTTCACCCGGCAATTTCTGCACCCTTTGTCGGATTTTGCAGCGAAAAGCACCCTCTGCACGTTTTGAAACCGTGCAAAATCCGTGCAGAAACCGTGCACTTACTCTCCGACAAATAAAATCGCCCTATCCTCACCGGCTTGACGGCATTGGTTTGAGTGGCCGCACACCAAAAAATCAAGTCTAGGAGGATCTTACTATGATGCAACTGCTTTCCTGCCGCTACAACATGGACACCAACCGGGTGGAAGCCCGGTTCGAGGA
>ERZ1034984.858-NODE-858-length-32068-cov-8.508981_pt1 | contig 32068 bp, 22 predicted proteins | sample MGYA00520589_ERZ1034984 | MGnify/ENA primary metagenome ERZ1034984 (study PRJEB33766, sample SAMN09781790) | gut metagenome | biome: gut microbiome | host: Homo sapiens | place: Madagascar | study: EMG produced TPA metagenomics assembly of the PRJNA485056 data set... | reverse complement strand
ACCGGTCCGAACGGGGCGTGAATTCGTTATAGGGGCTTTTGTTACAGCCCCTTTTAAATCGGCATCAGCGCGCCCGGTTTGCTGCAAGCCCGCATCAGACCTGGACGCAAGCCAGGCACGTCAGCGAGGGTCCGCGTTTCACGCGGCACGGCCTTCAAACCTCGCTCGTTAAACCACACAGAGGTCCAGATGCTTCCGAAAGCCTAGCGCTGGGCGGCCACCTCAGCGGCGGAGATGCCCGCAAGACGACCGGAACCAGTGGCATAGCCCATGGTCATACCCATGATGTCCACATACGAGCCGTATCCAAAGAAGCCCGAAGAGTTCTGCCCGACTGCGAACAGGTTAGAAAACGCTTTGCCGTTGTCCTTGCGGCAAACCTTGAGGTCCTGGTTGACGCGAACGCCGGCGAGCGAACCACCCTCGTTGTTGCAGACAAGACGCACGGCATAGAACGGCGCCGTCGCAACAGGGTACACCAGATGCGACGGATCCTTGAGAAAGAGGGCGTCCTCGCCTTGCTCAACCGCATCGTTGTACGTCGAAATACTTTCAGCGAATGACGAGACGTCAAAGCCTGCCTTCTCAGCCAACTCATCAAGCGTGTCCGCGGTCAAAGCAGCACCAGCGGCGACGGCATCCTCGACACGCTGAAGCACGCCGCTGCCTGGCTCCATGCTGTTGATAGGTGGGATTGCGGCAGAAGTACCGTTGGCCTCAAGATCTTCAAGTGCCGCACGGTCAAAGACGAGCCACATAAATCCACCCTGGCAGAACGCGGCGCTTCCGCGCTGCGCAAAGGCGCCAGAAACGCCCTCGTCCACATAGCGCACACCCTCGGCATTCACCCAGACAAGGTCGGCGTTGTAACGCAGGGACGCCTGATCTTCAGTGTTGGTCCAGTCCCAATTGACCGTGCCGTCGGGATTGGCATAATAAACCTGATGCCACACCGGGGTGTTGATCCAACGATGACCCCCAACCTGCTCGGCCAAATACACACCATCGCCAGACTGGTTCGTGCTACCGCCCGAACTCAGAACAAAATTGTCCACACTGGCAAGCACGTTGCGAAGATAAGCGGTATTGCCGTCCCAGGAACCAGCCGCAAGAACAACGGCCTTGGCCTTGAGGGTAATCTGACCACCATCGGCAGTCTGACAGACGACGCCCTCAACACTCATGCCATCCTCGCCCGGCAGGAGCTTAACCGCACGCGTCTCAAGCATGAGCTCTCCGCCAAAGTCCTCAATATAGGTGTTATACAGACCCTTGAGGTTGACATCGGTCGCATCGTTGGGCTCCGCCGCATCGCGAGAGGAACCCTGTATTATATGGGCGCACTTCTCCTGAACACGCGGCAAGCCCGGCTGCAGGTTAAGCTCTTCGGGCTCACACATAAGCGCCAAACCGTTTTCCGCCAGCCAGTCAATGTTCTCACCAGAGGCATCAAGAATGCGGCGAACGAGAGCAAGGTTGTTCGTATACAGGAAATGATCGCGCATAACGGCATACAAGTCGTTGACGGCTATGTCGCGGCCAGCTTCTTGCTGAAGCTTGGACTGCGCACCGGCAATCATCCTGGACAGGTTGCCCATGCCACCGGTAATGCCAGTCTTTTCGACAATGACCGTCCTCGCGCCATTTTGCGAAGCGGCCAAAGCGGCGCAGATACCCGATGTGCCGCCGCCCACAACAACGACATCATAAGAAGTCTCGTCGCCACCCTCGACGACCTCGATCGTCTTAAAGGCGCGCTCCTCCTCGAGTGGAGCAGAAAGAACAAGATCAGCGCCAACAGAATCTGGGACCAGGACAGTAGGTGCATCCGCCAGAGCAACGCCTGCAGTGCCAATCATGGCGGAAGCACCCGCACAAGCGCCTGTCATAACAAATGAACGACAGTTCATGGTGAAATCCATAGCGTATCCTTTCCTACGGTAGACCTACGTTACATCAACGCGCCATAAGGCGATGGATGCAGAGCGCCTTGCCCAACACCGACTTCACCATAGATATTCGCCATGGGATTCATGTACCATGGCGAACGTGATTACGACATCGGGTGACAAATCACCCTCGTTGGAGTACGTCTTTGACCGCGGGAGAACGATGAGCACGACAGCGCAATCTTCAACTCGGCAACCCAACCGCACCAATAAACACGTCCTAGTTGCGACCGGATGTGCTGTAGGACTGTTACTCTTCTGGCAACAGCTTCTTTTCCGTTCCATCATGCCCTCAGCGCCAGAGCTCTCCGTGTCCATCTTGGGCAACTTTCGCACGGATGCCGGCTGGCTCGTATTCGTTGTCTCGCTCGCAATAACTTCCATCATTTGCGGCGTTCGCGACTATGTGCATGCAAGGACCAATTTGCGACTGTTTGAGGAAGGGGCCACTGCAACGCACGCCAAAACCCGGACATGGCAGCTCACGATTGCGGGCATATGCATGTGCATGGGCTCGACAGCAACGCTATTCTTTCCCTCAAGCGCCATTTGTGTTCTCGCCGGTGGTTCACTCGCTGGGATCGGCTTTGCACTCTGCGCAGCGCTGCTCATCGAAGCCCTGTACCGTACGTTTCCCGGCGACACCGTAACTCCCTCGTTGCTTGTTGCGGCGGGATGCCAGCTTCTATGCGCCATTGCGGCAAGTCTGCTGCCCAAAACAGCGGCCCTCGTACTTCTCTGCATGCTCCCCGCCGTGAGCTCTCTGCTTATCGGAGAGATCACAGGGCGTCTTCCTGCTACGCAAGAAACCGTCGACAAGCAGGCGCATGTTGCCAGCGCCCTGGCGAAACGCAAGGCTCAGAATGCTTTTGCCGTTTGTTTAGTAGCATTCTTCTTCGCAATTTTGTACACCAATATCACCGGCTTTAAATTTAACTCGTTTCATAGCGATGAGCTGTTGGAGTTCAATCTGAGCATCACGATTGCAAAGACCCTCTTCTTCGCCTGCGGCGTCGCTCTCACGCGCAAACATCTCACTAGCGCGTGCCCATTGATTATCATCACACTCTTCGGCGCGTCTATGCTCATCGTTGTGTTTGCGCCCACAACACCGGCCGCGCTGCTGTTGGCCGACTCACTCGCAGCAGCAGGCCGTCTCTTCGCGTTCGTCTACGCATATCTGACAGCCCATCTCATGCACGTCGGCCGATGGCCGCGTACCATAAACTCCACGTGCCTCGTACTGGGGGCCTCGGCCTGTGCCGTGGTCCTCAGCGTAGCGGGCGGAAGCGTCGTGCAGAGTCTCATTGCACGCGACGCGTCCAGCTTCGCTTTGGCAACGGCCATCATCCTCTATGTCCTGCTTGTCGTTTCAAACGTTATCATGCGCACGTCACAGGACGCTTCGCTCACCGTCCGGCTCGAAGGAGAACAAATCGATGAGGAAGGCATCGCCGCCTTTCGCGCTCAGGCCGTGGCCACACAGCACCCTCAACTCACCGAGCGTGAGACGGAGATTCTCAAGTGCATTTTGCTTGGCCTCACGGCACCAACCATCGCCGGACGCCTGTCGATATCAGAAAACACCGCCAAGACGCACATGCGCCGCATTTATCACAAGCTTGAGATACATTCAAGGCAAGAACTTCTTGAACTTGCTTACAGCACCGTCCCGCCCAAGGGCGGGCAATTCCAGTCAAGCTAGCACGCATGGCAACAAAAGTATGAACAGGGCAGATGCCGGACATAGACAAAACCCCAGCTTTGAATGCCAGCGCTGAGCTAATCGCCCGCAGCCATGGAATCACCAACCGCGAGGTCGAGATCATGCTGCTCGTCACCACGGGTCGATCCGCCGCGCGCATCGCCGAGAGCCTGGGAGTATCCACAGCCACAATCAACTCGCACGTGCACCATATATATCAGAAGCTCGACATACACTCGCGCCAGGAACTCATCGATCTACTGGAAGGCGAGAATGACCACGGAGGCGTGCCCGTGCCATAGGGCTAGCGCAAACGGCCACAAGGACGCACTGGACCGCACACGCACGAAAGAACCGCCCGTTGGGGCACCCGAAACCGCCCGCCACGGGCTCCTACTCCCCCGCAAACTCCTCGGTCGTTTTCTTCTTTATCGGAAACGCCTCGCTCACCGTGATGGCAGCGAAGATGAGGGCAAAGCCGAGAAGGAGCCTCAGAGTCACTTGCTCGCCGGTCATAAACACCGAGAACACCACGCCAAAGACCGACTCGAGGCTGAGCAGCAGCGAAGCCTGCGCAGGAGGAACATGGGCAAGTGCCAGGTTCTGGGCACCGAAGCAGAAAATCGATGCGAGCAGGATCAGGAACGCCATCTGGGCGATGATGTCCGGCGTGAACAGCGAGAGTGCCGGGACAGGTGCCGTGAGGGCGCCGGTCGCCAGGCCAAGCAGACCCTCGGAGATAAACTGCATCGCGGTAAGTGCCAGGGCGTCGGCATACTGGGCGCACTTGGACACGGCGACGATGTGGGCTGCAAAGGCAAAGGCCCCCACAAGAGTCATCGCCTCGCCGAATCCCATGGTTAGTCCCTCGCCCGACGAGCTCACCGACACGAGCCAGATACCGCCCACCGCAAGCAGAGCCGCCCCGATGTTGAACACCGTGGGGCGACGACGCGCCACAAGCCACCAGATAAAAGGCACGATAACGCAATAGGTGGCCGTAAGGAACGCATTGATGCCAGGGGTAGTATGCTGCAGGCCAATGGTCTGCGTAAGAAAAGCGCTGAAGTCGAGCAGGCCAAGCAAAACGCCCATCCCCAAGAAGCGCAGGTTGAGCCCCGCAGCCACACGCTTACGCAGGATAAGCAGCAAGATAATGCCCGCACACGTAAACCTAATGCCGAGCAACCATGCAGGCGGCAGAACGCTCACCACGTCCTTCATAAAGACGAACGACACGCCCCAAATGGCCGTAGCTATGACGATGAGGATCTTGTAGGCATAGGTAGGTAGGTTGTCGAGAGGGAAGCGTGCGGGCATAAAACGGGCTCCTTCAAGGAATCGTACCAGGGTGAGCAGGTGCGGAAGATGAAGAATAGCACGTCGCGCCGCACAAGACCCGAAGACCCCCAGAAAACGAGAATGCCCGAAGCCGATCGACATCAAGCGGGGCTCAGCCGCCCCGCATAGCCCAACGTCCGAAAAAGCCTGCGGTCCCCAACAAGCACAACCAAAAATGGCAGACAAACGGGTTTCGGTGCAGTCCGCGGAGGTCCGTTGGCAGACAAACGAGTTTCGGTGCAGCGATATCGACCTTCAATGGCAGACAAACGAGTTTCGGTGCAATAATGCCGGCCGCAAAGCCGCTTTTTGAACGTTCGCACCCCAAGACAGGAGCAGAAACCCTTAAATGGGCGAATTGACTACTCCGAAACTCGTTTCGCTGCCAATGCACCCGTCAAAACTACTCCGAAACTCTTCTGGCTGCCAAAAACGAAGCCAATGCCTCCCCGTCCAGCTGAAAAATCAAGCAGGCTGGCTGCAGCGCCGCGCTCCCGGCTCGTTTCAAGCGCGCCAACCACACGGCGCGGCGTGTCGCTGTCTCCGAGCACGCAATCCTCACACCTACGCGGTGGGCTCAGTCTTGATCCAGACCATAAAGCACCACCACTTCACCGCGATGAGCACCGCAAGGAAGATGCGCATGGGCAGCACGGGAGTCACGACGGCAAGGACGATGAGCATGGTAGAGACGGGAATGCAGATGCAGAGCTTGGTCTTCATAGGCATGCTTCGATGCTGCACGAACGACTCAAGATGGTTCTTGTAAAGCTTCGTGGAGCAGAACCAGCTGTGGAAGCGCTCGGATCCATTGGCGAAGCACGCGGCCGCAAGCAGCAGGAATGGCGTCGTGGGCAAGATGGGAAGAATGACGCCAATGCCTCCAAGAGCAGCGAAGAAAAAGCCGAGCACCACAAGAAGATGTCGCACGATAGGAATCTGCGTCAAGCGCCTGCGCTTGGGGGCCACGGTGTCAAGGCTCATATCGGCAGTCTCGGCTTGCATGGAGGCCTCCAGAAGTAAGAAACAAATAACAATCCGAAAGCAAGAGTATCATATGGCCTACCTATTTGTAAGCTAACAGATACTTTTTCTGCAAGTCTACCACCCGCCGTCGCCCCAATGGGCCATCGATTACGTACGTAGCCTCCTGGCGTTGAAGGCCCGTCGGCGCTCAGTCACCTCATACAGACCATCAACTCGCCTAGTCAGGTACAATTTGCCGCCATGCACCAGGTGAGAACCCGCCACGGCGCGCCAACGCAAACAAAAGAGCCGATCCGCGTCTCATGGCAAGCGGACCGGCTCTTAGCAGTGCAATCTACCAGCGAGTTTTAGTCCTCAACCTCAACAAGCTCGATGTTGAAGTTCAACGCCTGGCCGGCCAGCTCGTGGTTGGCATCGAGCACGACCTCGCCGTTCTCGGCGGACCTGATGGTCACGGGCACGGGACGGTTGCCCATGAAAACGTAGAGCTTCTGGCCCACCTTGGCATGCATCATCATGGCCGGGTTGGACTCGCCGTAAGCGTCCTTGGGCTCAAGATGCACATCGCGCACCTCGCCGACCTGCATGTCCTCAACAGCCTTGTCGAAACCAGGAATCATCTGACCGGCCATGCACGTGAACTCGATAGGCTCGTTGCAGTCGCGCGAGCTATCGAACTTCGTGCCGTCGTCAAGTGTGCCAGTGTAGTGAACCTTGACCTTCTTGCCCTTATTGCTCATGGGTCTCCCCTCATCTGCCGAGCCGCCCATCTGCGGCCCCGCTACGGACAAAACCAGGCAAGCATACCCCAAGTTCGCCCTATCGTCCCACGAGGTCGCCGGCAACCTGCTTGAGTTTCTTATAGTCGGTGATGAGGAGGCACCCATGCTGACGCTCGACACACTCAGCCTTGCGCAGCGAAGTGATGGCGTTCGTCACCGAATTAGGGTGTACGCCAAGCATGGCGGCAAGCTCCACATTGGCGAAAGGCACCATTGCTGGGGCCTGCGGGAGGTTAAGCTCGCGAGCAATTGCCAAGAGAAGCGCCGCAAAACGCTCGAGAACCGAGTAGATAGAACCGTTCACATTCTCTCGCGTCTGCGAAGACATCATATCAAAAAGGTAGCACGACATCTCATAACCTATCTCGCCGTGCTGTATGAGGAACTGCTTGAATTGTGCGGCGTTGAGCGCGTAGATGTCGCAGGCAGCAGTTGCCTGTGCATTGAGAATGCTGGGATATACATCGTTGTCGGTCTGCTGGAGCGTCTGAAATCCAATGAGGGTTCCCGCCTTGTGGAGAAAGACCGTCTTGGTATCGCCCGTGCCATTCTCAGAGTAAAGCTTCACCAAGCCGCGCGAAATGTAGAATGTCCGGCGAATATTGTCACCGCTACGGAACAGCATGTCGCCCGACTTAAGGTGCATGAGCGTGCTCTGAACCGAGCCGTCACGGATACACCCCTCAATGGCTTGTGACAGCGCGGGACGCTGTCGAACGAACAAGCTTGCCGTCTCCATGCAGTACGGACCTCCTCGCGGCATAACCGGCACCGCGCGATACGCGCAGGCCTTCCATCGCAGGAAGGATACCACAAGCACAGTTTCCGACCTACACCACCCTGTGGCACAAACAAAGCCAAAGGGGAACACTCAGCACAATGACAAGCGCCATAGACCAGAACGCGAATGAAACCGAGGCAGTTGCCTGCACGATCGCACCAGCCAACAAGCTTCCAGCCGCAAGGCCCACGTCTAGGCAGCTCTGCTGCAACGAAAGTGCACTGCCCCTGCACCCATCGTCTGTTTTCGCAGCCAGTGCCGCGGTCAACGCGGTGGTCGCTCCAAAATAACCCATGCCAAAGGCGATTCCTCCCAACGCAAATAGCACCACGTCTCGAGCGACCCCCAGAACAAACAGACCGCTCCCCACAAAAACAAGAGCACCCGCAACAGTACTGCGCACTCCCATCCTGTCGACAAGTCGTCCGCAAGAAAGGCTTCCGATGAGACCTCCCATGCTCACAAACGTGAAGACAAGCCCGTCATTCAAGGCCGGCATTACATCAGCTACCAGCATCTTTCCAAAATTGAGCATTGCCCCATATCCAAAGGCACATACAAAGGGATACACCAGCAAGGGAGCAAAGCGACACACCAGGCTGACAGGACCAACGCCCTCCCAAGCCTTACTACGCCACCCTGAACCGTCAGCCGCAGCATCACCAGCCGGCTGGCCGTCGTCAAACACGCCAAGCAGGACCAACCCGACAAGCCCCAACGCGCACAACGCGCCAAAAAAGGCACGATACCCTGCCCGATCAATGAGCGGGAACAGCAATGCGGGCCCCACCATAAGGGACAGGGTCGAAACAAACCGAACAGTTCCCATACGCGTTCCCAACATCCCCGGCTGCGAAATGCAACTCACGGCAAGAGAGACGCAGGGATGGAATGCCGCCAGACCCACAGCCTGGACGGCCCGCAGGCTCAGCACCTGCCATAGCTCGGCACAAAAGGGAAGCAAGACGCAGGGCAAGGTGAAACCCAGCGCACCCACTATCATCATGAAACGCGGGCCACGACGATCTGACAGTGGCCCAAATACAAAACGCAAGATAACAGCAGCCACAATAAACAAGCTCGTCTGGGCAGAGGCAATGAACGCCGGCCCGCCCAACTCCATTACATATGACGGCATAGCCGAGGTCTCGACGTTGTTGAATGCATAAAAGGCAAACGTCGCGCCCATAAGGTACGCGCAATTCAAGCGCCCATCGACTGCCCTCGGCTTTGAAATCGGCTCGCACACGTCGGTCCCCTCTCCCTCATTCGGCCTCCTCTCACTTTGAAGCCAGTCTCGACCAGACACCTCACATTTTTGTGAGAGCCGACCAAAAAGAGTGACCCCGCATCATTTGCGCAGCCACCCCCAAGCTTGAACGCACCGCACTGCGCTGGGCGGAATTCCATCCCCCACCGTAATACGCTCCCCTATGTCAAACGCCCGAATGTCCCTGAATACAGGAGCATTACGGGCAAAGCCGCAAGGGAGAGGAAGGAAACCATGGGTAAGCAGATGCAGGCCGCAAGCTCCGCGCCCGAGTACTTCACGCGCGACGGCAAGCTCACGCGCCGCACATTCATCAAGGGAGTCGGCGCCATCACCGTCACTTCCGCAATGGGCTTCGGTCCGAGCGTCGCGCCTCAGTGCGCGTTCGCATCGCAAGGCGAAGTGGCCCCCGACGAGGCCGCCGGCGAGAAGAGTGTGCACGCCGTATGCACCGTCAACTGCACAAGTCGCTGCCACTTGCAGGGTACCGTGCGCGACGGCAAGCTCGTGCGCGTTGAACCCGGCGACATGCCCGGACGCCCGGGTTATGCCAACGCCTGCCTGCGCTCGATGAGCTACATTCAGCGCGTCCAGGACGAACAGGCCCGCGTCATGTGGCCCATGAAGCGCGTCGGCGAGCGCGGTTCGGGCGAGTTTGAGCGCATTAGCTGGGACGAGGCCATGGACCTCATCGCCGAGAAGCTCAACCCCATCATCGCCGAGGACCCCACGCAGGCCTCGTTCTACTCGTTCACGGGCGACCTGGGCAAGATGAGCTGGGAAGCCTCCACGCGCTATGCCGCCTGCATTGGCGCCACCACGTGGGACATCGAGGGCATCATGGGCGACCGCGGCGCCACCATGGGCATGACCATGTGCTTCGGCTCCGGCCGCGGCTCGCACGACTCGCGCGACTACCTTAACTCCAAGCTGCTCATCGTGTGGGGCCGCAACGTCGCCGACACCCACACCTCCGAGCTGCGCGACTACGTGGCCGCCAAGAAGGCCGGCTGCAAGGTCATCGTCATCGACCCGCGCCAGAACTCCACTGCCGCCATGGCCGACGAGTGGATCGCCATCAACCCGCAGACCGACCCCGCGCTCGCCCTGGGCATGATGAACTGGATCATCTCCAACGACCGCCAGGCAACCGACAAGCTCGTCTCCGAGAGCAGCGCACCGTACCTCATCGACGAGGACACCAAGCAGTACCTGCGCGACGCCGAAGGCAACTACCTCGTGTGGGACGAGGCCACCGACGCGGCCGTTGCCGCCCCCGCTGCCGCCGACATCAAGGCTGGCACCGTAACCCCTGCGCTTTCGGGTACCTACGAGGTCGACGGCGTGGCCTGCCGCACCGCCTACGACCACCTCGTGGACGCCGTTGCCCCCTACACGCCTGAGTACACCGCACAGATCTGCGGCATCGACGCCGACACCGTCACGCGCCTGGCGCAGGAGTACGCCGACGCCCAGCCCGCCGGCATCCGCATGGGCCAGGGCATGCAGCGTGTCTATCACTCCTACGCCCCCTTCCGCGCCGTAGCAACGCTCGCCATGGTCGCTGGCTACATCGGCGTGCCCGGCGGTGGCGCAAGCCACGCTGGCGGTACGGCCACCACGCGTCCCGTTGCCGACTACACGGGCCCCGTCTTCAACTTCGACGGCTGGGCGAACACGGGCAACCAGGCCAACATGCTCTCGACCTCGGTTCTCTACAGCGCTGCAGAGCAGGCCGACCCCATGCCCCTCAAGTTCATGTGGTTCGCGAACTCCAACTTCATCAACATGAGCCCGGACTCCAACCGCATCGTGAACAGCGTCATCCCCGGCATGGACTTCATCGTAACGGTGGACCCCTGGTGGACCTGGACGGCCAAGTATTCTGACATCGTGCTTCCCGCCACGACCTACTGGGAGCATTGGGACATCATCAACCGCAGCCCGTGGGTCATGTTCAACCAGCCCTCCATCGCTCCACTCGGTGAAAGCAAGTCCGATACCGAGATCATGACCATGCTCGCCCAGCGCACCGGCGTCGAGCAGTACTGGGACAAGACCGACGAGGAGTGGGTCCGCGAGTTCGTGACGACCGACCACCCCGCCTGGGATGACTTCGACTGGGACCGCGACGTCGTTGAGCAGGGCATCTACGGTCGTTCCGATGCCATGTACGACCCGGCCATCGTCTACGAAAACGGCGAAGGCTACAAAACTCCTACCGGCAAGTTCGAGTTCTACACCGAGAGCATGGCCGAGTTCGGCGAAGAAGTCCCCACGTGGCTGCCTCCCTGCGAGGACCCGCGCACGGGCGAACTGGCCGAGAAGTATCCGCTCGTCTTTATCCAGTACCACGACCGCCTGAACGTCCACACCCAGCACATACTGGCTCCCGCCCTTGTCAACGTGCAGTCCGAGCCACTGCTGCAGATGAACCCCGTCGACGCAGCCGAGCGCGGCCTTGAGCACAACGACATCGTGCGCGTGTACAACGACCGTGGTGAGTTCCGCGTGCGCGTGTTCCTGACCGAGGGCATCATCCCTGGCACCGTGGCCACGCAGAGCGGCTGGACGCCGGACTATACGCTCAAGAACTCCTGCTACCAGAACCTGACGCACTTCACGATGTGCGACGCTGAGGAGGCTTATAGCGAGACCAACGCCGCCTTCTACGACGTTCTCGTGCAGGTTGAGAAGGCCGAGGATGGCAGCGCCGACGAGGTCGCCGAGAAGACTGCGTCCACTCTTGCCGCTGAGGCTTGCGGCATGGACGCCGAGTAAACCGGACCCGTCGAGAAGACCCAAGGAGGAATGAAAGATGGCCGACAACAAGCGATTCGGCATGGTAATCGACACAACCGTGTGCGTGGGGTGCCAAACGTGTGCCGTGAGCTGCAACGTTTCCCACGAACTGCCCAGCGATGTGCTCTGGTCGCACGTGGTGAGTTTCGACGGCAACGAGGTGTACCAGCCCACGGGAACCTTCCCCGCGCCGGTGCTCAAGTTCCGCCCTACGCTGTGCAACCATTGCGACAACCCGGCATGTGTGGCAGCCTGTCCCACCGGTGCCATGACTAAGGATCCCGAGACCGGCATCGTAAGTCCCGATGCCGAAGTCTGCATCGGGTGCGGTTCCTGCGTGAGCGCCTGCCCCTACGGCGCCCCCGTCATCAACGAGGAGACATCCGTCTCAACCAAGTGCACTTTCTGCAAGGAGCGCTCAAGCAAGGGCCAGGAGCCGTTCTGCGTGGCGGCCTGCCCTGCAAACGCCCGCGTATTCGGCAACTTGAACGACCCCGACTCCGAAGTCGCCAAGCTTGTGGCTGCAGGCGCCGAACCTTGGCAGCCTGAAGCTGGCACTGAGCCCTGCGTGTTCTATATCGCATAACACCGGCAGGTAGATAGCAACAACGAACGCCCTCGACCAGTCCCATACAGGGACCCGACCGAGGGCGTTCGTCTTTTCGCGCAAAATTACGGGCAACTCCCCTACGCGATCACGTCCAGCTCGTGGGAGTAGTGGTTGATGATCTCGCCGCCATTCTCTTGCACGATGCAGAGGTCTTCGATGCGCACACCAAACTTACCAGGCAGGTAGATGCCGGGCTCGATGGAGTGGCATACGCCTGCTTCCATGGGCTCGCGGTGCACGGGGCCCACGTCGCCGGGCTCGTGGTCGCACATACCAATCTGGTGGCCCAGGCGATGCGTGAAGTACTTACCGTATCCTGCCTGCTCAATGACGTCGCGGGCAGCCTTGTCCACGTCGCAGAACAACACGCCGGGACGCACGAGGGCCGCAGCGGCCTCGTTGGCCTGACACACCGTCTCGTACACGAGGCGCTCTTCTTCGGTCACATCGCGAAAGAAGAACGTGCGCGTCATGTCTGAGCAATAGCCGTCCTGCACGCACCCCACATCGAACAGCACCACGTCACGTGGCCCGAGCGGCGTGTCATCGGGTGAGTGGTGCGGGTCGGCGGCATGGGCACCATAGCTCACGATGGGCGAGAAGGAATGGCCCTGAGCGCCCAGGCTGCGGTAGACGTCGAGCAGGGAGTCGGCGATGGAACGCTCCGTCGCACCCTCACAAACCATGCCGCGCAGAATCGCCATGGCCCTGTCGTTGGTGGCACTGGCCTGGCGCATGAGCTCCTGCTCCTGGGCGTCCTTAATCGCACGGGCATGATCGACGGCGACCGAACCCAGGACAAACCCGCTGGCAGCGCCTGCGTCGCGCAAGGGAAGCAGGAACCGAGCGGCGAGGTCCTTGTCGCAACCCAAGGGAGCCGCATGGTCGGTGAGGTCGCCCACAAGCGCAAGAGGGTCGTCCTCGTCTCGATAGCCCCTCGTGGCCACGGCAAGCTCGGCGGGGGTGGGGAACAGGTCGTTCACCACAAGCACCGGATCGGCATCGGCCCGCAGAACGAGTCCGTGGAACCGCTCTCCAGGATCGACATAGAAACCCGTAAGCCAGCAGATGCTCATGGGGTCGCTCACGAGCATCTGGGAAAGACCCAGCTTATCGAGGTTACTACGCACCTTTTCAAGGCGGTTTGCATAGTTTGCAGACATGACACGCCCTCCTCTTTCAGTTTCCGTATATGCGTTAGGCTTTTCAGCTAACCATATGCATGGCATTATGCATGTGGCGTTATCGCACATTACGCCATGGAATGCAAAAGGAGAGGGGCAGACGGCGGTGGACCAGTCACAGGAGATGGAGCGCATACTCGCAGCGGAGAAACCCAACACGCGCGAGCTTGCCAAACTCGTGGCCACCCTGTCAGTGCCCACCATCATGGCTGAGGTGTGCAACACCGCCATGGAGTACATCGACACTGCCATGGTCGGCAGCCTCGGCGCCCAGGCGTCGGCCGCGATCGGCCTGGTCGCAAGCTCCACATGGCTCATTGGCGGCATCTGCATGGGTCTCTCCGTTGGTTTCACCGTACAGATTGCCCAGTTCATTGGCGCAGGCCGCAATGCCGAAGCACGCAACGTGCTACGTCAGTCACTTGTAGTGTTAGCCCTGTTCAGCCTCGTTCTGGGAGGAGCGGGTGCCGCCCTGAGCGGGCATCTTCCCTACTGGCTCGGCGGCGAGCCTGACGTGGCTTCCGAGGCGGCCAGGTACTTCCTCATTTTCTCACTGGCCATGCCAGCTGCCCTTCTCATGCGTCTGTGCGTGGGCGCGCTGCAATGCGCCGGCGACACGCGCACACCCAGCGCACTCAGCATGCTCATGTGTCTCCTCGATGTAGTTTTCAACTTCTTCCTCATCTTCCCCAACAGGCAGATAAGCCTCCTCGGCCTGCAACTCCTGGTGCCCGGCGCGGACTTGGGCGTCACGGGCGCGGCGTTAGGAACAGCGGCGGCCGAGGTGGTGACCTGCGCGTTTTTGCTCTGGGCAACATGCGTACGGTCGGAGAAACTCGCACTGTTCGGTCCTCATACGCACGCGCGCTTGGTTGAGACTGGGGCTGGCGATTCGACCGCCAAGCACGTCCCCGAGACCTGGCGGCTCAGCTCCCGCTGTCTCAAAACAGCCGGCAAGATTGCATTCCCCATCTGCCTGGAGCGCGTGGTGCTCAATAGTGCGCAGGTTGTCTCAGTGGGCATCGTGGCCCCACTCGGCACAGTGGCCGTCGCCGCCCACTCGCTGGCAATCACGGCGGAGGGCATCTGCTACATGCCTGGCTTTGGCGTGGGAGCTGCGGCTACGACGCTCGTAGGCCAGGCGTTCGGCGCACATCGTCGCGACCTGGCGCGGCGCATGGCGAACCTGTGCGTTGCAGGCGGCATGATCATCATGACCTGCACAGGCGCCCTCATGTACGTGCTTGCTCCCTTTGTATTCGCGGTCTTCACACCCGACGTTGCGGTGCAGGAGCTGGGCTGCTCGGTACTGCGCATCGAACTTTTTGCCGAACCGCTCTTCGCGGCAGCTATCGTCGTCATGGGTGCCTTGCGCGGCGCCGGCGACACGCTCGTGCCGACGCTGCTCAACATCACCACCATGTGGGGCGTGCGCATCACGCTCTCTTTGTTGCTCGTACCCACGATGGGCCTGGCAGGCGTGTGGGTCGCTATGCTTGTGGAGCTCTGCGTGCGCGGCATCCTCTTCCTCGTGCGCCTCAAGCGCGGCAAGTGGCTCGAGAGGAAGAGCCTGACGTAGAGGGCTGGCGAAGCGCCGCCGCGCACAAAAAAGCACCAGGGCCGCGTGGGGGCCGCGCGTCTCAGCGCGCACCCATATCCACGCAGGCCCGGTGCCTCACAGCCTCAATAAGCCGGCAAAGCGTTTAGAGGTTGAGCTCCTGACGCACGGACTTGCCGAAGTAGGGGCTCTCCGGGTCGTACCACTCGGGGCGCCTGGAATTCTCGACGTTGAAGCTCCAGTTGAGCGAGTTGGCGATGTACTCAGTGGGCGTGATCTCAATCCAGTCGTTGTACTGGAACAGCTTCTCGATGGTGGCCTGCTTGTCCTCCTCGGAAACAGCGCCCCAAGCCTCGGCGCCGCGCATGGTGGCCATGTAGGCGCTTGCAAACTCGACAGCGCCCTCGTCCTCAAGGGACAGGGTGCGAGCGGTGCCCTTGATCTGCACGCCATAGGAGTTGAAGTAGTCGTTGACGCCGGGGACGTAGTCCTCCTCGGGAATCTGGTGGTACCAGTACATCACGACGTTGGGGTTGTACTTGATGTGCTCGCACTTCTCCGTGCCCTTCTCGCAGGAGCCGAGAAGCTTCATCGTCTTGGGATCGATCATGAACTCGACCTGGGAGAGGCCGGGCTGATCCTTGTAGCACGTGGCGATGGAGTACATCTCACGGTAGGAGTACACGACGTTGCCGTCCTCGTCGGTGGTCAGCGGCCAGCCGCGCAGGTAGTCGAGAACGAGCTCGCGGATCTGGTCCTGAGTGAGCTGCAGGCTCTCGTCAACGTGCTGCGAAGCGCCGGAAATGGCGTCGGGGCCCTCGTCGGCCAGAGCGGGAGCAGCAAGACCGGCAGCGGCGAGTGCAGAAGCAGCAGCGCCGATGGCGAACTGACGACGGCTCATGGTGCCCTCAAGCTTGAATTCCATGGTGATCCCCTTTCGGTTGTTTGGCGGCCCGCCCCCTTTGACGGGCCATACACCTCGTACGCAGCCTGGGCCCCAACCCAGGTATGCACGACACCCCGAGTATGACTCACTTGCCTGATTACGTCACCCCCCAAAAAGCGGGGGAAGGCGGTTTGAAGGCGGCCTGGCCGACCTGGGCGGCCTCCTCGCTCGTGCAACAACATACATTTCAGAAAAACGAAAATCGTGCCAACTGGGCTTTTGATGATTTAACATACATTTCGACTGGTGAAATGTATGTTAAATCAAGTCCTACGGGTCTTAGCGGACGCCGGTCGGTATCATAAAGTGCCCCGACACTCCATAGGATGCCGGGGCACGGAAATCTTCCAAGCCGTCGCGCGCTTGTCTTACGCCTTGGTCACGCCGTCCTCCTCAATAGCACGCGCAAGATTGTAGGCAATGCCCATCGTATTGGTCAGACCCATGCTGTAATTCTTGCCATCCTTCTCCTCAACAGAACCGCACACGTCACCCGCGGCGTACAAGCCAGGAATGACAGTGTTGTCGCCGTCAATAACGTAGCTATCGGTGAGAACACGTCCCTGGGGGTCAATGCACGCGCCCGTCGTGGTGAGGTACAGCGTGGGCATAACGGCCACCAGATAAATGCCGTAGCGAGTCTCAATGAACGAGTAGCCCTTCTCACCAGCCAGGGCAGCCTCATTATTGGCCTCGATGGCAGCAGGCAAACCCGGAAGGTCAAGATCGGCCGCAGCTTCCTCAACAGTTTCGTAATGCAACACTTCTCCACGGCTGAACAACGCCTTGTAGGTATTGAAGCCAAACATCTCGAAATCGCTGACAACGGGAATACCCGCCTCGTCAAAGACGTAGAAGAATCTTCCGCCCTGCGACTCGTCAAGTGCCATCTTGCCCATGAAAGGATGGCTGCCGGCGTTGCCACCAATGTAGTCGCCGAAAGAGTTGACGGCGATGCCGGGCACGGCGGCGGGCAGGAACGCCAGCTCAAAATATGTGGCCGAAGAGAGGAAGCCAGGCAGATGGCGACCCTCGCACTCGTACTTGGAACCTGCCCCAACCAGCATCTCGATGCCTTCGCCCGTGCTCGACGAAGCGGCGTTAAAGAAGAGATGGGCGGCCTCGGGATAATGCTCCTTGAGCATCTCCGGGTTCTTTGCAAAACCACCGGTGGTGACCACGGTCGCCTTGGCGTTCACGGTCAGCTTGAATCCCGTCTCACTGTCGTCGGCACGCAGGCCCACGGCCTTGATGCCCTTGACAGGAGCGCCCGGCTCATCCTGAATGAGCTCAGTGCACTTCGTCATATAGTAAGTCTGTCCCATGCCCTCGACACGCCTGGCCAGCGTCATCATGGCATAGCCTGCGCCACCCATATAGCATCCGGGAGCGAAGTAGTGGCCGGCGCCCGTCATCATTGCGCCCTCGAAGTTGCCCAGACAGTTGAAGCCCACGCCCATGTCGAGCAGCCATCCGTACATGTCGTTGCAACCGCCGTAGGAGGATGTCATGAAGGGCGCCTTCCCCTCGTAGCGGTCAAACTGCGGGTCCACCATGGATGCCCAATGAGCGCACTGGCCCTCGTAGGTCGCATAGCGCGAGGCAACGCTGTCGTCAAAGTTGAAGTTCAGAATATCGGTGGTTTCAGCCACGGGGAAGCCAGAGTAGGTCATCGACATGGCGCCGCCGGGGATGGCGCGCTTCTCAACGACAGCAACCGAATAGCCCATGTCGATCAGCTTGGCAGCGCAAACCACACCTGCGGTACCCGCGCCCACGACAACCACGTCGACATCGATGGTCTCTTCGCGCGAATCCTCAGGCTCAACGATGGGAGCGGAAAACGCGTCAAGGTCGTAGCCGGACTGTTCGATGGCCTCGGTGACGGCCGCCATGATCGCACGGCTCGTAATCGAGCAGCCGCGAACGGGGGGAACATTCACGCTCTGGTTCGCCACGATGGCAGCGGGGATGCGGGCACATGCATAGCTGCCGATACCAATCGTCTCAGAGTGTGCGAGGACCTGGCAGCCAGCGATGGCGCCATCACGCAGGGTGGTGCAAACGTAGATGTAGTCCTCATGGCCCATGGCCTTGGTGACATACTTTCCGTCGCCGCCGGGAATTTGGTGGCTCTGCTCAGCCTGCTCCTCAGCAAGAGCAACGGAAGCGACGCCTGCACTCATTGCGGCGGTTGCACCCAAGAACGAACGACGAGTCATAGAAAGCAGTTCCATTACCGTACTCCCCTTCTCTTTACCCTATGCCGATTTGGAACGTCGCGCCGCAACATGATTCCCTGGCTCCCCAAGTTCCGCGGCGGATGTCTACTTGAGTATCTGCCTGAAAATGACGGCAGCTCAAGGCCACAAATTGACCGAAGCATTGAGAATGACGTCGCATACACCAACTACTTTTTAACCGTATTGACAGGGTTTACCAGGTTGACAGGGCAAAACATGACGTGCGATAGTCTTTTGGCAAAAGGGGTTAACTGGCGCGGCAAAACGAAATCGCCGACCGAGGGGAAGAGACTTTCAAGAAATGGATCGCTGTGATACCGCCGACAAAATAAGCGAGGTTGCACCCGTCCTTCTCTTCCTGGGATACAGCGTCTACATGTCAATCATGCTCGACAGCTATGTTACTTGTTTTGGCGGAGTCACCTCCCCCCTGGGCTACATATCGAACCTTCCTTTTATGGTTTCAGCGACGCTGGGCATCGCGGGGGCGGCAGCCTTCATCCTTATGAGCCGCAAGGCCAATCCCCGTCCGTTCACCCTTCCCTGCCTCGTCCCCGCAGGCATTATTGCGCTGGGATACATCCTCACGCACCTCCTTGGACTGGAATCGGTGGCCATGAGTGCATTCCTGGGACTTCTTTGGGGTGCATCCACCAGCATTCTTACTGCAGGCTTCATGGAAATGATTGCATCCGGAGGCTCAGCCACGCTCATCATCCTCCAGCTTGCATCGGGTACGTTTCTCTCTGGTGTGCTGCGCATGGCCATCGAAGATGCATCGAGAGGCGCCGGACTCACCGTACGGCTCATGCTCGTAGGTGTGTTCTGCGCCTCGATTTTCATCGTGAGAAACGCCTCGTCACATCCCGCAGGCACACCGCGCCCCATACAGGCCGCTCCAGCCATACGCCTTGCCTCCACCCCTATCGTGGCATACATCTTCTTCGACGCGGCAATCGGCCTGCTCAACATCTATTCGTATTTCTCTGGCGAGACGTTCTTCGCAACAGCTTCGACGGCGCCCATGTGGGGCATGCTCATCTGCGCCGGCCTGCTCATCGGCTTCGTCGTGCTGCTTAACCGCGTTGACAAGCCCGAGATGATGACACTCGCAGTCTTTCCAATCTCAATCGGCGTTTTGCTGCTCCTCCCCATTCTAAACGGGGGTTCCGGAGGCTGGTTGGGCACCCTTCTGTATGGCGCGAACACCTTCACATCCACCATGTCGATGTATTGCTGCATCACAGCATGCAAAACAACGAAGTCCGACGTTTGCCTGGTGACAGCACTGGTGCGCCTCGTCTCTAGGCTGCTGCTTATGGCCGGCTTCGCGGCAGGCTTCCTATTCGCGCGCATGCCAGGCGGCGAACCGGCCGTACGTGGCTTCATGGTTGTTGCCGTGTGCGTGTACTTACTTCTCGTTGTCGTCGTTTACAGCGCCATACGCGCCGCCAAGCAAGGGGGCGGCGGCCACCACAATGAAACAGCAGGGGGCTCCTCGGCCAACACCGCTGGCGCTTCTCAACCTATGCCAACATACGAGGAAGCAACTCACGCCAAAATGGCAAAGTTGTCCGAAAAGTTCGGGCTATCGCCCCGTGAGCAGCAGGTATATGCGCTGCTTCTACAAGGAGGCACTGCAAAAAGCATTGCTGAACGCCTCTCCTTGTCACCCAACACCGTGCAAGGGCATATCCAAAACCTATACGGCAAACTTGGGGTGAACAAGAAAGACCAAGCAATAGGCCTGTTTGAGAAACTGGAGTAAGGGTGGGATTCCGGTTTTGCTTGCTCGAGCGACCGCATTGTCTGTGCAATAACATACATTTCAGCAAAACGAAAAATTGCTCAACTGGGGTTTTGATGATTTAACATACATTTCGATGAGTCAAATGTATGTTAAATCAGAACCACAGGCCTTCTGGGCCCGCTCGGCACCCAGGGCCGCACCGCCGCGGCGTTCCACTGGCCACAAAAAACAATCGCGCAACGCAAAAGAGGGCCCAGGCCTGCCGGCCGGGACCCTCCCGCAGCGAGTTCTATCCGGGCAGAGCCCTTCTTACTTCACAGCCTGCTTGAGGGCGGCGCGCACGGCCGCCTCGATGGCCTTGCTGGTGACGGTGGCGCCGGCCACGCCGTCGATCTGGTCGCCCTGGGCGGCCTCGACCTGCTGGGCGTAGGTGCCATCCTCGATGGCCTCGTAGCCGCCGATGCCCTGGGTCTCGTTATTGGGCGAGATGTCGGACACGGTGATATGGCCGCCGGAGACCTCGATCGTCACGTTGATGTCGCCGCCCATGCCCGTGCCGGTGCCGGTGTAGGTGCCGTCCGCGATGTTGGACAGGTCGACCTCGCCGGAGGGCTTGACGGCGGTCTTCTCGGTGGGCGCGAAGGTCGGGTCGGAGGAAATCTGCATCATGAGCTGACGGCCCTCGGTCACGGTACGACCAGCGGCCAGGCCGGGGAAGTACTCGGGGTAGTTCGTGTCGAAGAAGCTGCCCGAGCAGTCGCCGATGGCGTAGAGGCCCTCGACAGGCGTACGGTCGGCGGCGAGAACCTGCATCTTGGCGTTGATGTTGAGGCCGTCGAGCGTGGTGAGCAGGCTCGCGCCATACCAGCAGCCGTAGAACGGAGGCGTGCGCAGCTCGGAGAGACGGTAGTCCTCCTTGCCGTACTCGTCGTCCTTCTGGGCGTCGTACAGACCGTTGTAGTGGTCGCACGTGGCCAGGAAAGTGTCCTTGGCCTCGCCCTCGAAGCCCAGCTTTTCGGCGAGCTCCTCGAGCGTGTCGGCCTTCACGAAGACCTCGGCGCCACCGTCCATGGCGATGAAGTCCTCGAGCGGCATGCCCTGCTCCATCATCATGCGGGTGTAAGAAGCGCAGCCAATCATCATGAAGCGCTTGATGTCCTCGGGCGCGTTGGCATCCATGACCTGGCAGAACACGCCACCGGGCTGCATGGAAGTCGCGAAGAGCATATTATCGTAAGGCGTGGACTCGTTGGCGAAGCGCTTGCCGTCACGGTTGACCTTGAGGAAGGGCTGGCTGCCGATGTTGAGCTGGTAAATCTTGCCAGGCAGGGTTGCGTCGGCACCCTCGCCCTGGTAGCCGGCGACAACACCAGCGGGCACAGCGCCGCGGTCGAACAGCATGGGCGTGGGATCGGCCTGCTTGGAGGCACCGGCCCACAGGCCGCACTTGATACCAGAGCCGTCGCAGAAGGCGTTGTAGCTGGCAGCGGTCATAACACGGCATGCGTCGGGCTGCAGGGCCTGCATCATCACGGGGTTTGCGGGATAGCCGCCGGTGGCAAGCACCACGTAAGGAGCGTCGATCTCGATGTAGCCATCTTCACCCTTGAAGATGCCGCCCGTCACCTTGCCGTCCTCATGCACGAGGCGCACGAGCTCGTAGCCGAACCAGATATCGTCGCCCTGGGCCTGAATATGCTCGAGGAGCACGTCGTTGCGCGTCGGGGGCTGGTAAGGCACGACCCAGCTGTGCTCGCACACGGGCATGACGTACTCCGTGCCACCCGTGGCATGCTCGCCGGGATCTGCCACAGAGCAGACCTTGCCAGCAGCGGTGAGCATGGGATCGATCCAGTCCACAACCTCGGCGGAGTTGTCGATCCACATCTTGATGAGGTCGCGATCGCACTTGCCCGAGGCGTAGCGGCTGATCTCGTTGAGAACCTGCATGCGATCCATCTCGCGGATCTGGGTGGAGTATGTGCTGTTGATGACGCCGAGATACTCGCGGCTCTCCGTGACAGACTGAGCACGGTCCACAGCGATGAAGTTGAGGCCCAGGTCGCTGGCCGTGGCGGCAGCAGCCAGGCCGCCGTTGCCGGCGCCGCCCACGATAAGGATGTCGCACTGATACGTGGCGACGATGTCAGCAGCGTCAATCTGGGGCTCCTCGCCAAGCCATGCGGGGTTGGGACCAGCCTGGACAACGGTGTTCTCAGCGGTGCGTGCGGCAACGGGGGCGACAGCGGCCTGATCAGCCATGGCGGCACCGGCGAACATGCTGGCGCTGGCAAGGCCGAAGGCGCCGAAGGCAGATCCAGTAACGAAACTACGACGATCCATGAGTGCGTACCTTTCTCACTGGTGTGTGCCCCGAGCGTCGCTCGTCCGGGGCGTTGGACGTTTTCCAGTATGCAAACGACCGTCTTGCAATGCCCCACCCTTCAGGTGTAGGCTTCGAACACACCAGGTAGATTGTTGTTTTCTAAGACCATCCCACCCAAGCGGTATTGCATGGGCACACAGGGAACGTACGTGAGGCGGATACCACACATGGGCAAACGGCACACATTCGACACTCCCATACCGCAGGGGTGGGCGTTTTTGCGTTGCTTTGTTGCGTGCACGCTGACATTTGCCACAGTCGTCTTCTTTAACGGAACACCCGCCACGCAGCCTGGGCAGGTGATCGATGCCTCGCACATCAAGGCAGCGCGCGACATGTCGTGCCTTGCAGGCATCGCCGCGTTCATCGCCCTCATGTTCGTTGCCCGCCACCGCCCGCAATCCTTGCACCCCGTGGCGCTGAGCGTGGCGGCCGTCGTGTTGGGACTTATCGGTCATGTCTTGGGCTTAGTCTCAGCCAACTTGAATGTACATGCATTTCTTATACCTGGAAGCTGCCTGATGAGCATCGCAACCGCCTGGACAACGGTACTGCTGCTGCTTGCATGCTCCTCCTTGAACCTGCAGCGGGTATGCGTATGCCTAGCTGGCGGCGCCGCCGTGGCCATGCCCCTCACTGCTGTCATCGGAAACGCAGGCACTGGTCCGATCATCACAGCAGTGGACGCCGTGGCCTCGGTCGCGGCCGTTGTTTTGATCTTGCCGATCGCCATGCCCTTTTTCTCCCGCCTGGCAAGCGTCGGCGCACCCACCGACCGCGAGGTCTCGCACCCGGCGGCATTCCTTCCCTTGGACCACTGCCTCTACGTGTACATCATCGTCTTCAGCTTCGCCTACGGCCTGGCCGTGAACATCGCACAGCCCTCGGGACAGGCAACTCCCTTCGCCCTCGCGGCGGCGGTCCTGCTCGTCGTGGCGATATGGGCCCTGCGCTCGAAGGCCCGCCCGAAGGCAGACCTGCTCTTGTTGCTGTCGCTCTGCCTCGTGGTGGGCGGCTTCTCGCTCGTGCTCATCGGAGACATGCGGTGCGAAACCCTCGCCCAGTCAACCCTTCTTGCGGGCTATATGTGCTTCTACCTGCTCACTTGGTTTGCGCTGTGCGCCGTCGCCACACGCAGCGCCGCCGACGCCATCCCCGCCATCTGCTGGGGCAGCGCAGCAAACTACCTGGGCATCCTCGCTGGCGCCATCATCACCGATGTGTTGGCGGGCGTCTCCGATACGGCGTTTGCCGTCAAGCTTGTCATCGCCGCCGTGCTCACGTTCACCGCGGCTTACGTCACGGCCACTCAGCGCTCCACAAGCCTTGACGCCACCATCGACGGCATCGAGCCCGACACCTCCTCTGTTGAGGTGCGCTACATCGACCGCCTCGACGCATGCTGCGAGCAAGTAGCCGAGCAGGCAGGCCTTACCCAGCGCGAACGCGAGATTCTCGCCCTGCTCGCCCGCGGCAACAACGCCCAGCACATCCAGGAGCAGCTCTCCATCTCGCACAACACCGTGAAGTACCACGCCCGAAACGTCTACCGCAAACTCGATGTGCACAGTCAGCAGGAGCTCATCGACCTGCTCGCTGAGAAAGCCTAGGCGCGCGATACCACCCGGCATCGCGTAAGCCACACCCCATAAGGAGGCCGCGCCATCGCCCTTTCGCACGGCTCAAGCCCAGCGGCCGATAACCGACGAGGGGGATGCTCACTGTACGCTGCGCCCTCACCCCCTCGCCTTAATCGCATGCTGTTAATTCTGTCTCATCGTCTGTACGCGTTCCGGCCCGCCTACAGCTGCACGCCCTCCCAGTAGCGCAAGCGGGAACGCCAGGCAGCATCGCACATCACGCCCAAACTGTCACACGCAGCAGGACCGGGATTCACCTGCAACCTCAATTGAAAAACCGACCCGCTCCTATTTGACTTGCACAAGACGGTATCCGCTTCCCCATTCCGTAAGGATGTATCGCGGGTTGGCGGGATCAGGCTCAATCTTCTCGCGCAGGTGCCTAATGTACACCGGGATGTTGATGGAAGTACCGAGATACTCCTCTCCCCAGACGCCACGCACGATGTCCTCCTTTGTAAGAACATCCCCCGCATGCCTCGCCAGAAAGACGAGAATCTTCAACTCCTTGGGTTTGAGATCCAAAGGGCGGCCATCCAACGATATCAACCCGCGCAACAGATCTATTTCAAGCCCTCCCGTACGCACGGTCCCAACCGCAGAAACGGATCGCATTCCCGCCCGGCGAAGCAAGGCGCGGACGCGCATTAAGAGCTCGTCGATTCCAAACGGCTTCACAAGATAGTCATCTGCACCACACTCAAAAGCTGCGTCTTTGTCCGAGAGATCCCCTTTCGCGCTCAAAACAAGGATGGGCACGCAGCTGCCAGTAGCCCGCAGAGTACGTATGACTTCGAACCCATCAATTCCCGGCATCATGACGTCCAACACGACAAGATCGGGAACCAAGTCGCGGCAAATGCGCAGGGCCTCCTCCCCGTTTTCAGCCTCCACACACGAAAAGCCCCCTGTCGTCAGCATGCCCACAATCGCCTTGCGAAGACTCGGCTCGTCATCTACAACCAGAACCGAAGAAATCTGCTCCATTTCATTCCTCCCCATCACCATCTGGGCAAGCGACGGCCGGCAAATGCACATGGAACTCACTGCCCCTACCCAGCTCGCTGTTCACCTCGGTATAGCCACCCATACGCTCGGCAAAACCACGCACGATATACAGGCCTAGACCGCTGCCCCCCTGAGATGTTCCCGCCGAGCCCTCGCTGGAAACGAACCGCTCGAAAATGTTCTCCATCTGATCAGGCGCAATACCAATACCCGTGTCAACGACAATGATGTCCAAGCCTTCGTCTGCATACCCGAATGAAAGTCGAACCGACCCTCCGCGTGGACTGTACCGCAAGGCATTGTTTACCAGGTTTACCGTAATGCGTCGCACGGCTTCGCGGTCGGTCATAATGACGGGCACTCCCGGCTCTATTGCAACCTCAAGCTCCACACCGCGGTTCTGCGCTATCGGTCCCATGGTTGAACGCACAAGAGACGCGACATCAACAATGTCGACGGGGCCCATGCTCACACGCAGGGCGCCAGATTCCAAACGCGCTGTGTCCAAAACATTGTCAACCATATCCAGAAGAACCTTACTGTTCATCTGCACCTCGTCGACCAGCTGTTCTTCCCCGTCAGACCTTGGAGTGCCCGAACGTTTCCACAATTCGGTGAACGCGATGATGGATGCAACGGGCGTTTTGAGCTCATGCGACATGATGGTGAGAAAATTCGACTGTGTCTGACTCTCTCCCTCTAAACGCGCGTTCTCCTCAACAAGCGGGCGGGCAACAAAATGACGCGCACCCCACAGGCCGACAAGCGCCAAGCCCACCATGAGGACAACGAAGAGTACGGCGGCACGGACAACATCACCTCCAGTCTGGGCAAGAAGACCGTCCATGGGAATCTCAATCGATACGGCTCCCGCCAAATCTCCCAACGACATGCCTTCTTTAAGATATCCCACTGGGTCTTTTTCGCCGGCAACTTCACCATGGCACTTCAGGCACGACCCCTCGATGAACAAGGCAGAGGCATAGCGAAACATGCCCTCAGACCCCTCTTGCGAAGCCGGCCTCTCGTAATACTCATCATCGCCCTGGGCGAACGCGGCAAGAGCGCGCCGCTCGAACTCGTCGGGCGTATCAGCGACATTGCGTGGGTTATCACGGACATACCGGACAGAGTACGTTGAGCTATCGGAAAACCGCCTGGCAATATCCTTTGCAGCAATAGTGCAATAAACGCCCTTGAAATCATACTCACCGTGCGTGTAGTTCACGCGATCCTCTATAGAGCTCACGTACTCCCATGCCGCCGACGCCTCCGCATTGAGCACGCGTGCCTCAGCAAGAGCTTGACGCTCGGCATTCTTAAAACCAGAGGTAATAGACCAGGCAATGTAAACCCCGAAAGCAACAACGAGCACGCATGCCGTAAGAACAGTAAGGATCACCCATGGCTTGAGTGAGCGTTTTTTGCCGTTAGCCATCCGTGTCCCCCTCGTGTTCTTTCGATTGTGCTCCCGGAAAGCATAGCACCCCCTTAACGACATGCGACCCGCCGCGATCTCCAGACCGGGAGACTGCGACGGGTCACGAAATCATTCCTTGTATTGGTACGCTCTCGACGCCAATGCGCCTTTCGGCGGCAGGCGATGAGCATACAAAGAGCCGCAAACTATTAGCCAAGCATTGCGAGAATGTCATCCATCATGACAGTGGCGCGCTCGATATAGTCCTTGATCATATCGGGGTTGTGAGCAACTTTCTGACCCTTAATTTCCGAACCGCCATCTGCATAGCGAACGTACCAAGTTGCACGAGTATATGTATCGCGGGCCTCTTGCAGCACGCTCTCGTCAACATCGCCATTCGCGGTCGCTTGCGCGATTAAATCATGCGCCTGGGTCTGCTTGTCATAAAACACCGCTTCGAGATCGGCCACTTCCTTCTCCGCATCAAGCACGAAGCTCTTCATGGCTTCCGTGTCCTCAATGCCCTGGGCGGCATGGCAGGTCAGGCAGAACTCCAGCGCCTCCTCGTTCTCAATCGGCGTAGAAGACGCATTGTGCGAGACATATGCGTTGCCCTCGTCGTTAGTTTTCTGGGGCATATGACAATCGGGGCAAGTCAGACCGAGCGAGCCGTGCACACTGCCCTGGAGAACCTCAAGCTCAGGATGGTTCGCTTGGAAGGTTGCAATGCCGGTTTGCTCGTCGACGGGCATCTCGTAACCGTCTTCAAGAGCAGCCTTCATGAGGGAGTCCGGATCGGTACCGTACCGATATGGATCGCAGTCCTCGACCGCAACCTCACCGGATTGGATCTTCTCCATCAGCACCCCACGACCATAAATAGCACCCATAAAATTATGGCATTGCCCGCAAGCTGCAACTTTGGGGTCAACTTCGTCAAGCAGACTCGTTCCGAACACGCTCGCCACGGCCGCACCATACGTCAGGTCAGCGCCAGGCACGCCGTCCTCATGGCACAAGGCACACTCCCACCAGTCAATCTGATCGGAATACTCATCCCAAGGTTGAGAAAAAGCCTCGGGGCCCATCTCGTTATACAAGTTAGTCACCATGGTCGACTTGCAGCTTGCGCATGCCGTGCCAAACTTCGCCGTCATGGAGGCGTTCGCGTTCTGCACGTTCGCATACAGCATTGAATGCGAGTGAACCTTGCCGTCAGCTTCCACTTCGTCCGCACCGCTGAAGAACGAGTCAACCACGTCAGGATAGACGCTCCACCATTTTTCCCAGCTGGTATTGGGAGTCTCCAAGGCAACGCGAGCAACCTCCTGTGCCTGACCCTGTTCATTTGCTGTGGTATCGGCATATGCGCCAACAGCAAAAACCGTCCCCATTGCCGCGGCCGCGACGACACCAGCGGTAAGCATCTTCCTTAAATTCATGAGAATCTCCTCCCCAATACCTTGTAGCACCACACCTCTTAATGAGTAATTCTATTGCGCCGCGCTCTTGTGGCATATTTGTATTCAATTGCAAAGTATTGCCGCCAGACAATGTTTGTGAAGGAGCAAGACCGATCGCAATCGAGTTACAGAAGGTCAAGCCAAAGGGAGGGCTTTCCGTCCTGTGAATAACCACCTGCTGGCAAGCACGGTCAAACTGATTGCGCGATAATACCGCCTGTCAATCTCAATTGGGAAGGCAGGTATGAAATATGAGCGATGAGAGCGGCATCACGGAAGGCGCAGTCGAGGCGTGGCATGCGGCGCTGGGGGACTTTGCGCCCTACACGGTTGCGCGCAACGCGGCGACCTCGGCAGGCGTGAGGGCGGCGGCGAAGAACCCCCTGCCCTACCGCGTGTACCACGACACGTACTCGGTGAGCCTCACGCCCACCGGCGACGTCACCAACCAGCGCAAGAGCGGCCGCTGCTGGCTGTTCTCGGCACTCAACGTGGTGCGCGACCGCATGATGAGCACGCTGGGAACCACAAAGCTCGAGCTTTCCCAGGCCTACCTGCAGTTTTGGGACAAGCTCGAGAAGAGCGCGTCTTTCCTCGATGAGATGATCCGCTTAGCTGACAGGCCCATCGACGACCGCGAGGTGGTGTACTGGCTGCAGGAACCCGCAAGCGACGGCGGCTGGTGGGACGCCGCCGCGGCGCTCATCGACAAGTACGGCGTGATGCCCAAGGCCTGCATGCCCGACACGGCCAACTCCCAGGCGACCTCCGACATGGACGAGGTGCTCTTCCGCAAGCTGAGGCAATGTGCCATGGAGCTGAGAGCCGCCGCGGCCAAGGAGGCCTCGACCGAGGAACTCGCCAAGATGAAGAACGCCATGCTGGCCGACGTCTACCGCATCCTGGCAGTGAGCCTGGGCGAGCCGCCCGCACGCTTCACCTTCGAGTACGTGGCCGACGCGCGCAAGAGCGAGAAGGCCGAGACGGACAGCCCGGACTCCCCCGCCCCCGGCTCGCCTGAGGCCCTCATGGCCAAGAAGGCCAAGGATGGGCAGCCCGAGAACTTCACGCGCATCGAAGACGTGACGCCGCAGGAGTTCTTCGCCCGCTACGCTAGCGTGCGCATGTCCGACTTCATCAACCTGGGCAACGTCCCCGGCCAGACGCGCCCCTACGGCTCCATTCTGCAGCTTGAACACCAGGGCTCGATCGCCGGCGTGCCCATCCGCATGCTCAACGTGCCGTTCGAGGTGCTCAAGGACGCCGTGATCGCCCAGCTCAAGGCCGGCCACCCCGCATGGATGGCCTGCGACGTGCTCAAGAACATGGACCGCTCCGACCCCGCCGGCCTGCTCGACACCGAGACGCTCGACTACGAGGCGCTCTTCGGCATGCCCTTCGGCATGGACAAGGCCACGAGCTTCGACGCACGCGAGACCGAGCTCAACCACGCCATGACGTTCCAGGGCGTCAACCTCGACGCCGACGGCAAGCCCCTCGCCTGGCGCGTGGAGAACAGCTGGGGCAAGGACGCCTGCAAGGACGGCTACTTCGTCATCACCGACCGCTGGTTTGACGCCTACGTGGGCCAGGCCATCGTGCACCGCGACTACGTGCCCGCCGACATCGCCGCCGCCTGGGACGACCCCGCCACGCCCGTCGTGCACATGGACCCCTGGTCGCCCATGTTCGGGCTCAGCGACTAACGACGCGTCAAACAAGCAGGCCAGCCTGCCTATACGCCGACACGACAACACGCCAAGGCCGTCGACTCCGAGATGAAGCATGCACAGCGGGGCCGGCGGCCTTCATGTAGCGGCCGACGCAGCCGCAAACCTCCCGGCGCAACTGGGCGGCACAGCCGCGCCAAGGAAGCGACTATTGTGAAGACACCGGGCCGTCCGATTGTCTTTCGCGTCAATGGGGCAAAATTCATCACGCAATGCGAGCGGCTCCAGACTCGGCCCGCTCGCTCTATTTTTTAGCTACTCAGAAAGGAGTTCCGCCGTGGCAGCGTCTATCGCAGCTGTGTATCGTCATCTGCGCCGCATCAACTCGCTGCGCGCCCACAGGACTCCCCTTTTTCTGACGGCTTCCCCTCAGCTCTCCTCGATGCTCATCTGAGTTTTCCGGACCAACCCACATCTCATATAAGAAGAGACGAGCGCCGCAACCCACGCGGCTTTGTCTTTCTTGCACCCCGGACACACTCAGCATCATCAGAGGAGCTCATCGCATGTCGCAAACAACTGAAAACCAGAGCCTCGCGCCCGAAACGGTCGCGCCCGCAACGGCCGCCGGCACTGCGCCGCACGGTGGCGTTACCGCAGCTCAAATCCGCACTGTGGGCGTCGTCGTTCTCGGTGCCTTCCTGGCGCTGCTCAACCAGACCGTCATGTCGCCGGCGCTGCCCGTCATCATGGCTGACTTCGGCATTGAGGCTGGTACCGCCCAGTGGATCATGTCCATCTACCCTCTGGTCAGTGGCATCATGGTGCCCATCTCCGCCTTCCTCATCGACCGCTTCTCCACGCGCGCGCTCTTTTTCAGCGCAACCGGCGTGTTCGCGGCGGGCACCCTTTTATGTGCAATCGCCCCAAGCTTTGCGCCCCTCATCGTGGGACGCGTACTGCAGGCCGCAAGCTCGGGCGTGCTGTTGCCCCTGGTAGCCGTCGTGCCGCTGCTTGTGTTCCCCGTTGAGAAGCGCGGCACCGCCATGGGTCTGGCCGGCATCGTCATGGCTGCCGGCCCCGCTGTGGGCCCAGTCGTGGGCGGCGCGGTCATCGACTCGTTCGGCTGGCGCGTCATGCTCGGAGCCATCGTGCCGCTGGCACTCATCGTGCTTGCCTGCGGCGTCGTCTTCCTCAAGAACGTGGGCGAGCGCAAGAACCCGCAGCTCGACGTGGCCTCCGTCATCCTCTCCACCGTCGCTTTCGGCGGCCTGCTCTACGGTTTCTCGAGCGCCTCTTCGCTGGGCTGGACAAGCCCGATCGTCCTGGTCAGCATCGTCGCCGGCATCGTCTGCCTCGCGTGCTTCGTGCGCCGCAGCCTGCGCATCGATAACCCCCTGCTCGAGCTCTCCACGCTCAAGACGCCGAGCTTCCGCACCGCCGCGCTCGTCGTCACGCTCATCAACGCCGCCTGCCTCGTCACCAACACCACGCTGCCCATCCTGCTCCAGACTGCCTTGGGTGCCAGCGCGTTTGAGACGGGCATGGTCATGTTGCCCGCCGCTGCCGTGGGCATCGTGCTGAGCCCGGTGGCAGGCATGGTGTTCGACCGTTTCGGGCCGCGCGCCATCTCCGTTGCAGGCCTTGCGCTTATGACGGTCGCCCTCTTCATGTTCTCCGGCGCCGATGAGCACATGTCGGTCGTGACGGCCGCCGTGCTGTGCGGCATGCAGGCCTGCGGCCAGTCCATGGCCAACATGCCCGTGAACACCTGGGGCGTCAACGCCCTGCGCGACGACCTTATCGCCCACGGCAACGCCATCGCCAACACCGGCCGCCAGGTGGCCGGCGGCCTGGCCACCGCGCTCATCGTGACCGCCATGACGGGCGTCACCTCTGCCCAGATCGCAGGCGGCGCCGAGGTTGCCGCCGCAACGGCCGCTGGCGTGGGCAGCGCCTACTTCATCTGCGGCTGCATCGGCGCCGTGGCCCTCGTCTTCGCCATCTTCTGCGTGAAGCACCCCAAGCACCCGGCCAAGCAGGCAGCGTAAATGACACAACGGGGCGGGTGCGCAGTAGCCACTCGCCCCGTTTTCATCCCCCAAACGCAAATGGGCCCTCCCACGCCAACGAAACCGCGCGGGAGGGCCTTACTCGCTGGCACAAAGGAACGGGTGCAGCGTGTCATCCAAATATAAGGGAGATATCGCCGCATTTTTGGGGTTCTCCAGCCGCCATGACAACGACATGGAGCTCACCTTGGGTGTTGAGACCCTTGAAAACAAGGTTCATTCAACACTTTAAGCCTTAGGAAACAATGAATAAGTCCCCAGAACGGTCCCGCCGAGGTCGAGACGGTCGCATGGGGTGTGGGCACCCTGTCTGCCGATGACCCAATAAATGGCAATCTACCTGCTGTTATGATACAATATCGCCATCATCCCCGACGATTCGGAGGCACCCGATGGCACCTGCGCAGCCCACGTTCTCGGACCTTGAGGCAAGCTCGGGTCGCGTCACCCGCCGCAGGAGGTTCCTGGCCCTCCTCGACTCCAAGATCCCCTGGGGCG
>ERZ1034984.857-NODE-857-length-32075-cov-17.861181_pt1 | contig 32075 bp, 26 predicted proteins | sample MGYA00520589_ERZ1034984 | MGnify/ENA primary metagenome ERZ1034984 (study PRJEB33766, sample SAMN09781790) | gut metagenome | biome: gut microbiome | host: Homo sapiens | place: Madagascar | study: EMG produced TPA metagenomics assembly of the PRJNA485056 data... | reverse complement strand
GCTATCGCGCAAGGCGCCCAGCCCGCCGCCGACTACGAACTCCCCGACGAGCCCACGTTCACCGATCGCGTGAACGCCGTGGTCATGCGCATCGGCTCGCAAAACGCGTTGCGCGAGGCGCTGTACAAAACGCTGGCGTTCTGCGAGCAGCCGCGCGATTTCACCGAAGTCGAAGACTTCATCGCCGCCACCGACGAGTTCGTGTACAGCCACATCATGCAAACGCCGTTCACCATGATCGGCATGCTCACCGACGCCGGCGGCCTTTCTCAAACGCCGCTCGACGAGGCGGGCAACCCCGTCACGGCCGAGCAGCTGGCGAACCTTACCGCCGACGAGGTCGACGACCTGGTGGTCACGTACCGCATCGAAGTCACCGACGCGGGCCGCGAGGCCGTGCGCCTGCTGGCTCCCGAGCGCCGCATCGAGGCGCAGCTATCCCTGCGCCCGCACCGCCGCGACACCTACTTCGCCGTACTGGACTTCTGCACCACACCGCGCAAGTTCCCTGAAATCGAAGCGTTTTTCAAGGCCACGCCCGGGCTTTCCCAGGACATCGTGGCAGATCACCACAAGCTTTCGCCCGACTTCTACGTTGACAAGCTCGACAAGGCCGGGGCGTTGGTTTGGAGAGGGGCCTGGGTTGCAACCGACGCAGGCAAGCAGATGCTGGAGGCGCACAAGCGGCAGACCGCGAACGCTCGATAGCGCTTGGGAATCGCGGGACGCCTTGCGAAGCATGGGTTCAGTTGAAAAGGGCAGGGCGCACTTTGTTTTTGCCAACTGAGCTGTTCGCGCTTCGTCTTCCCGCCCGCGCTATGCTCGCCGCGACCTGCGTTCGCTCATTGCCGAAAGTGGGACAAGGGGACTGTCCCTTTGTCCCATTCCGTCACCTGTATCCACCCGCTCTTATAGACGAGTAAAGCAAGCAACAAAAGGAGGAGGAAAGCTTTGTCCACGACTATGACACGTCGCTCGTTCATGAAGACGGCCGCGGTCACCGGCGCCGTCGGCGCGCTGGGGCTTGGAGCCGCGCACAACATGAAGCCGAGCGACAAGGCATGGGCCGACAACGACGTGCACGAGGTGCGCACGTCGTGCCGCGCGTGCATCGCGAACTGCGGCGTCATCGCCACGGTCAGCAACGGGCGCGTTATCAAGCTGCGGGGCGATTCCATCGACCCCATGTCGAAGGGGCGCATGTGCCCGAAGGGCCTGTCCGGCATCCAGGCGCTGTACCATCCCAACCGCAACAAGTACCCCATGAAGCGCGTGGGCGCCAAGCCTGGCAACCAGTGGGAGCGCATCAGCTGGGACGAGGCGGCGAAAACCGTCGCGCAGCACATGATCGACATGCGCGACAAAACCGGCAAGCACGGCCTTCTGTGCACCACCGGTGGCGGCGGCAACCCGCAGTTCTTCAGCCCGCCGCGCTTCCGCAACTTCTGGGGCGCGGGCAACGTGTTCGAGCCCGGTTGCGCGCAGTGCTACCTGCCGCGTAACTTCACCATGCCGCTGGTCAACGGCATCGGCGACACGTCCATCGCCGACTCCGGCTGCTCGGAGCTGTACAAGCCGGCCAAGTACGGCGGACTGACGGAAGTCTACGTCATCTGGGGCACCGGTCCGGCGTGGCATTCGCCTTCGACGTCTGGCCGCTGCGTGGCCGAGCTGCGCGACAACGGCTGCAAGACCGTCGTCGTGGACCCGCGCTTCACGGCCGACGCGTCGAAGGCCGATGTGTGGCTGCCCATCAAGCCCGGCACCGACATGGCCATGATGCTCGGTTGGATGCACTACATCATCGAGAACAAGCTGTACGAGAAGATCCCCGGCTATGAGACGTTCTGCGAGCAGTGGACGAACCTGCCGTTCTTGGTTGACCCGCGTGACAACGTCAGCCTTCCGCCGGTTGCCGAGAACATCACGAAGGACGGTCAGCTTTTGCGCGCGTCGGCAGTGTTTGACGACGTGAACGCCGACAACGAGGGCTACGTGTACTTCGACACCGAAAAAGGCCAGGTCACGAAGGCCTTCGCCCTGGGTCCGGACAACGACGGCACGTATCACCCGCAGCTGTTCGGCACCGTGGACGTCACGCTGGCCGACGGCTCCACCATCACGTGCAAGACGGCGTTCCAGGCCTACAAGGACCGCTGCGCCGACTTCGACCTTGACACCGTGGCCGAGATCACCGGCTGCAAGAAAGAGAAGATCATCGAGGCCATCGAGCTGTACTGCTCGAGCGCGCACGGCGGCATCTCTCTGGGCGTGGCCACCGACATGTACCCGGGTTCGGCGCAGGCCGCCATCGGCGCCGCGGCGCTCGACTGCATGACGGCGCACCTGTGGCATTCCGGCTGCCCGGCGAACAAGGTGGGCGGTGCTGGCTCGAAGGGCCTGACGTCGAAGGAATCCACCATCTTCCCCTCGGGCTTCATCGGCGACACGAAGTACCAGTTCCAAACGAACGACGCCATCCTGGAGCGCCTGGGCTACTGCGAGCACAAGGGCCTCGGCGGCTGGATGCACAGCCACATCCCCACGGTGCTGTCCGCCGTGCTCACCGGCGAGCCGTACCAGCCGAAGGTGTGGATCGAGCGTTCCGGCAACAAGATGGCCGCGCTCGGCAACTCCAGCTCGTGGGTTGACGCGTTCCCGAAGTTCGACCTCATCGTGCACGGCTACATGTACCCGACCAGCTTCACCACCGAAGCCGCCGACATCGTGTTCCCCGTGTGCGAGTGGCTGGAGAACGCCTTCGTGCAGAACCGCCTGAACGTGAACCTCATGCGCAAGCCGGTAACGAATCTGTTCGAGGCGGCCGACGAAATCATGATGTGGGGCAAGATCGCCGAAGCCATGTCCGACCCGTCAAGCGACCTGTACGATGAGAACATGGCCGCCTGCATGGACGACGAGAAAATCGGCAGCCCCATGGTGCCCGCGTACTGGAAGACCATCAACGAGTACTGGGACTGGGTGGCTCAGCAGGGCGGCGACCCGGAGGTCACCACGATGGAGCAGGCCATGGACGCCTTCCCCGAGAAGTGGGCCGAAGACGACGAATACTGGGGCGGCACCGAGTACGACGGCTACTGCAAGGTCAACGCCAGCGGCGGCGTTGCCGGCAAGGTTGACCCGGGTATGGAAGGCGGCTCGGCAGACGCCGGCAACACCTACACCGGCTTCTCCACGGCGGCCCGCGACATCAAGGACAACCCGAAGAAGTGCGGCCCGTACGCCGACACCATGCTCTACCTGGGTCGTCACGGCAACGAGAAGTTCGACATGCCCGCCGCGGTGGTGGACTACAACCCCATGCCGTACTACTTCACGCCCGAGGACCAGTCCGAATACGGCGACGAGTACCCGCTGCGCCTGACCGAGGGCCGCATCCCGTACTTCCATCACGGCACGCTGCGCAACAACCCCTACCTGCGCGAGTTGTACCCGGCGCCCGAGCTGTGGATCAGCCCGGAAAACGCCGGCAAGTACGGCATCGTCGACGGCGACTGGGTGAACATCAAGAGCCCGCGCACCGATGGCAAGGACGTGTTCCGCGACATCACCACGGGCCTGTCCACCGATACGGTCATGGCAGGCGGCAAGGACGCGAAGTTCGGCCCGAGCGAGTTCGCCCCCGGCGAGGAGCTGACGGCTAACGGCCAGAGCGTCGTCAAGGACGGCATCTTCGCCGTGGCGCGCGTGACGAAGGGCATCGCGGAGGACACCGTGTACATGGAGCGCTTCTGGAACCCTGAGTTTTTGGAGGACGGCTCCGATGGCCGCAAGTCGTGGACCACGGAGAACATGAACGTGCTGACAAAGAACACGGGCTACTTCAACCCCGAGTTCGGCACCTACACCCTGCGCGGCATCCACGTCAAGGTTGCCAAGGCGCAGCGCCCAGAGGGCATCTGGTACGAACCGACCGACTTCGAACCCTGGATGCCTGAGCCCACGGAAAACACGGGAGGAGCGTTTTACACCAAATGAGCCGCAATTGCTTAGTTGTTGACCTGGATAAATGCATCGGCTGCCACGCGTGCGAGGTGGCCTGCAAGAACGAGAACGGCATCGCCTTGGGCGAGTACTGGAACCGCGTGCTGCAGATCGGCCCGCACGGGACGTTCCCCGACCTGGAGCAGTATTGGCTACCCGTGCAGTGCCAGCAGTGCGAGGACGCGCCCTGCGTGCACGTGTGCCCGACCGGCGCAAGCTACCGCGACGCCGACGGCAAGGTGCTGGTGGACAAGGAGAAGTGCATCGGCTGCAAGTACTGCATGATGGCCTGCCCGTACGGCGTGCGTTCGTGGAACGCCAAGGAGCGCGCTGTCGAGAAGTGCACGCTGTGCGGCCAGCTGACCAGCGCCGGCCAGGAGCCGGCATGCGTGGCGGCGTGCTGCGCGAACGCCCGCTTCTACGGCGACATGGACGATGCGTCGTCCGACGTGGCCAAAGCCGTGGCGGCCGCCGACCCGGCCAGCGTGCACACGCTGCACGACGCGGGCAACAAGCCGCTGACGCGCTACATCCTGTCCGAGAAGATCGCCACGTGGCATGACGTAGACGCCATCGCCCCGGCGTCCGGCGCGCAAGATGCGGCCTGGTTCGCGAAGGAGGACTAAACGATGGAAATCCAATGGTCCCTGGTCCTGTTCACGGCCCTGACCGGCATGGGCGGCTGCATGTTCGCCTGCGTGGCGGCCGATGAGTTCCTTGGCCGCGCGAAGGCGGCGGCGTTCCCCGCGGCGTTGGTGTCGCTGATCATCGCGGTGGTGGGCGGCCTGGCGTCTGTGACGCACCTGTCGCACCCCGACCGCATCATGGGCGCGCTGAGCCACCCGACAAGCGGCATCTTCACCGAGGCGCTGCTGGTTGGCTGCCTGTGCGTGTGCGTGGTGGTGTACCTGGTGCTGCTCAAGCGTGAGGTCGGCGCCGGCGCGCGCAAGGTCGTGGCCGTTATCGGCGCGGTGTTCGGCGTGCTGCTGTCGTTCATGGCGGGCGAGTCGTACCTGATGGAAGCGCGCCCGAACTGGTGCAGCCAGCTGCTGCCGCTCGGCTACTTGCTGACGGCCGTGCCCGAGGGCATCGCCGCGTACCTGGTGGTTGTGGCCGCGAAGGCCAAGGACGCCGACGCGGCGCCGTACGGCCGCGCGCTGTTGATCGGCGGCGTGCTGGGCGCCGCGGGCGCGGCGGCCTACGTGCTGTGGGCGGGTCCCGCCGACGGCGTGCAGTGGGCGCTGCTTGCGGTTGCCGTCATCGGCGCCGGCGTGGTGCCGGCCGTGTGCGGCGCGCTTGCGGGCAAGAACCCCGGCAGCCTGATGGCTGCGGCGGGCGGTTCTGTGGCCTGCGCATTCGTGGGCGCCGTGAGCTACCGCTGCATCATGTGGCTCATCACGGTCCCGATCGCGAACCTGTTCCTGAACGTGCTGTAACCAAGCGCGGGAATGCGGGAATGCCCACCCGGGCATTCCCGCCCCGCTGGCGGGTGCGGCGCGGGTGGCTTGCACGCGGGCGCTGTGTCCGGCGTCGGGTTTGGTTGGTACCACCGTCGAGCGTAGGCAAAATCGCTCATGTATGTGATTTGCTGACAATGTTGCTGGTATCCAATAAATCAGCAAGCTTCTGAACTGGGGAAACGTTATCGGCAAATTTTTGATTCCTGCCTTGCGCTTGTTAAATCACATACATGAGCGATTTTTGAAGCCGGTTGGTGCGAAAGGGCGTCACGGAGTCCATTTGCGCCTCGACTTGCCCCGCGGTTTTCTGCAATTGCCGGCCATCGACGCTTTCGCGGTTCGTATTCGCATACTCCCTCCTCTCCCTCCCCTTGGCGAATGCGAACCGCGAGTGCATCGATTGCTGGCTGGCGAAAGGCGACAGGAAATGAAGCTGGGATCGCCAAGGCGAAGGCGGCGAAAAGCCGTTTCCCTCATTTTGGTGACACCGGTAGTGCCCTTGTCGCCGGCATCGTCACCCAGTTCGGCTGGCTAAGCGAAAAGAAAGCGACGGCGCGAGAAAGCGGTGGCGCGGCGGTAAGCGTCTGCGCTGTTCGAGAAAGGTAGCAAGATGATCGAAAACCAAGCAGCGGCGCAGGCGTCGCAAACGAAGGCGCAATCTGAGCGCGACGAGCTGATTTCCCAGCTCATCGAGGTGAATGCGGGGCGAGCAGCCTATTACCGCATGCTGGCCGAACTGTTCTTCCGCGAGCTGACGCAGCAGCAGGTCGATCATCTGGTGGGCATGGATTTCGCCGGCATGGCGGGCGACAATGCGCTTATCGCCGAGGGCTACGAAGACATGCACCGCTATCTTCGCCATGCGAATTCCGGTACGCGCCAGGCGCTGGCCTGCGATTATGCGCACACGTTTCTGGCGGCTGGCAACTACGAGACGTTCGCTGCCACGCCGTTCGAAAGCGTGTTCACCAGCGAACTCGGGCTCATGATGCAGGAGGCGCGCGACGGCGTGTACAAAATGTACTGCGAGCAGCACATCCAGCCGCAGGCCGATTTGCACGTGCCGGAAGATCACGTGTCGTTCGAGTTCGAGTTTCTGGCCACGGTTATCGAGCGCACGAACGCGGCGCTGCTGGCATCGGATTTCGATCGCGCGCGCGACCTGGCGCAAACGGTGTCCAACTTCCATGCGCAGCACCAGCTGAACTGGGTCGACGACCTGTGCGACGCCGTGCTCGATGTGGCGGAAACGCGCTTCTATCGCGGCGTGTCGAAGGTGACGCGCGGCTTCGTGCACATGGAAACCGACGTCATCGCCGACGAACTCGACGTGCTGCAAGAGCTGGCAGGCGAAAAGGCGGCGTAGGGGGCTTCTATCATCAGGCTCTGACGTGCGCTTTTGCGCGAATTACCTAATTATTGACGAGGCGTTTGGCGAAATAGTCAACGCCTCGCTATTTCATGCCCGCGCCCCTTCGGGCAGGCTTGGGGATGCGAAGTATGGCCGCGATGGGGACGCGGCTTTCGGCGAAGACGAGAAAGGAATGCTCATGGGCGATCATCTGAGCATCACGCGCCGCGGTGTGCTTGCGGCGGCGGGCGCGGTTGCAAGCATGTTCGCGGTCGGTGGCGCGGCGTACGCGCTTGAAGGCGAGGACCGCGGGCTGCTGCGTCCGCCCGGCGCGCAGGACGAAGCGCATTTCCGCGCTACGTGCCTGAAATGCAATCGGTGCGAAACCGCTTGCCCGCAGCGCTGCCTGCGCACGGGCGTGCTTGAGGACGGCGTGCTGAATTGGCGTACTCCCATCATGGATTTCCATCGCGGATTGTGCGACTTTTGCGGCGTGTGCGAAGACGTGTGCCCGGCGGGCTCCATTGTTGGCGCACACGACCCGTCGCAGATCATCGGCGTGGCGGTAGTGGACCGCGAACGATGCATCGCGTGGATCCAGGGCGGTTGCCAAGTGTGCGCCGGCGCATGCCCCTACGGCGCCATAACCATGGATGACGCGAACCGCCCCATTGTTGACCAGGCAAAATGCAACGGCTGCGGCGCATGTGAGAACGCGTGCCCGTCGAACAGCTACCTCACGTTCGCCGGCGGCACCGATCGCGGCATCAACGTTCGAGCAGCAGGGAAGGAGGCCTAGGCGATGAGCAAGGAAGAAACAGAAGAGCAGCTGAATTCGGCTGGCCGCACGGATGCAGCTTGCGAAACGCGAAATGGCGCCACGCCGAACTCGCCTCAATCGGATGCGACCGCACAAGCTGGGGTCGTTACCGCTGCCCAAAACGCGAACGCGGCAGAGGCCGCCGACGACGACCGCAACGCGAGCGCGGGCCCCTCTTCGCCTTCGCAGCGCACCGATAAGACGCAGCAACATCACCGCGCGAAGTCTCCGCTCCGTACGGCGCGCGGCTGGGTGGCGCTTGCGTGTGTGGCGTTTGTGCTGGTGGGGCTTGCGTTCCATGTGGGCATCGGCACGCCGTCGGCGTTTGGCATCCAACAGATATCGGCCATCTGCCCGCTGGGCGCGCTGGAAACCATGGCGGGCGCAAAGGGCGTCATGCTGCACCCGCTGTTGTTGTTTGCGCTGGTGGTAGTGCTGATTGCCCTGGTCGGCAAAGCGTTTTGCGCCTGGATGTGCCCCGTTCCCTGGCTGCAAAAGTTTTTCCGCCCGAAGAAAAAGAGTTTGAAAGCGACGAGCGATTCCAAAAGCAAGCCGAGCCATTCGTGCTCCGCTTGCCCTGGCGCAACAACGTGCGGCAAAGCGCTGGCGCCGGTGGGCGGCAAGCGCGACGGCGTGCGGCTTGACAGTCGCCATGCGGTGCTGGTGGGCACGCTGGCTTCCGCGGCCGTGTTCGGCTTTCCGGTGTTTTGCCTCATCTGCCCCGTGGGTTTGACGTTCGCCACCATCATCGGCCTGTGGAACCTGGTTCAGTTCGACGAGCCCACCTGGGCGCTTATCATCTTCCCGACCATCCTACTTCTGGAAGTCACCGTGCTGCGCAAATGGTGCAGCAAAATCTGCCCCATCAGTGCGCTGGTAAGCCTGCTGTCGAACCTCAACGTCACGCTGCGCCCGCGCGTGAAGGCCGACACGTGCCTGCGCAGCCGCGGCGTCGACTGCCACGCGTGCGTGGACGCATGTCCCGAGCAGCTTGACCCGCACACGAAGCGCATTCCCGAATGCAGCAAATGCGGCGCTTGCGTGGAAGCCTGCCCCGCAAAAGCCATCAGCGTCAAGCTGCTGAAGTAAGCAAACCGGCGAAAGCTCTGTCGCTTTGGCTCTGCTAGACCACAATTGACATGCGGGCTCTTAACCGCAAGAAAACGGGCTCCTTGGCCGGTCTTCCTAGCGGCTGATTCATGTTGTTGTATGCTGGTCTAACAGAGCCCTTGCTTTTATAAGCAGCGCTCCAAGGAAAGCAAGGGCCTCCTTGGAGCGCTGCTATTCCATTTTTGCCCGCAGGTACACAAGCGCGTCGTGCGGGGTGAGCGCAGTGACGGGGGCGTGCTTGATAAGCTGTTCGTCGTTCGTGACCAGGTACGTTGCGTTTGCTCGTTCTGCGGCGGCAAGCACAAGGTTGTCCTCGAAATCGCCGTGGACGCTGCGCATTTTTGCCGCGTACCATACGTCGGATTGCCCGATGCTTATGGCGAACGCATTTTCCCGCATATGATTCACGGCGCTCCACGCGAATTCGTTTGCCGCCGTTGCGTCGCTTGGGGATAGTGCTCCTTTCTCTTCGCGAGCGATTCGCTTTGTGGTAGCCGAAACGAGGTAAAACACGTCCTTTATGATGTCGGCCTGATAGAGCAGTTTGATGCCGTGCGAGAATGCGAAGCCTAGCAGCTCTGCGGCCTCTGCGCCACCTGCTCGATTCAGCGCATAGTAATCGAGCCAGACATTGGTATCGACGAGGATGGTGGTATTCGAATCCATTACAGCCCCAATCGTTCGGAACGCTCAAGATACGCAAGTTCTTTGAGCTCATCGAACGGAATATTCGATGAGCCGGTGCTCATCGAAATGCCCATTCTTTCGCATAAAGCGGCATGCGCGGCTGTTTTCCATTCGGTGAATGGATTGCTCTCAACTGCCATCGGATCTTCAGACTCCGCGTTCTCTTCCTGCAGCACGTTGCAAATCGCCTGCGGTTCGTGAATGTGCACGACGGCGTACTCCCAGAGGGCGCGCACCGCCTGCGCCGGTGTGTAGCCGGCCCGCGCCAGCGCCAAGTCGCCCTGTTCTTTTAGCTCGGCGGGAACACGCGTGTTGATTTGCACCATCGATGCGCCCATAGTGGACTCCTTTCAGTTGCTAGCAGTATAGCACAAATCAAAGTAGCGCGCTAGCAATAAGGCAACCGCCGGGCAAACTTCCTGGTCGTGCGCGTGCACGCGGTTCGTGCCGGGCGCTACGCTTGAACGCACGGCCGACCCATCGCGTTCGTATCGCATCGTTACCGAATTGCCTGATTCTGTCCTTGACCTGGCCTGTGCGCTTTCGATGCTGCACCGCTTGCAGATGGTCGGCTGGACGCGCAACCATTACCGCGACGCCCTTCCCGCCGGTCTGGCGGACGAACAGATTCCCGGCACGAAAGTGTGCGCCTACCGCTACCTGGAAAACCCCCGCTGGCTGCTGGAGTAGCACTCGCGTTTGAAAAACCTTGCTGGGTGAAAATGCTGGTCAAACGCCGGTTGGCAGGGGGCTGCGGAAGAATCGCCCGAGTGAGCGCCCGCCGATGCCTTCTTAAAACGAAGATGCCCCGAACGGACGGGGCATCTTGCTAGTTGTCGTCTTTTTCGTGCTTGCCGCGTTTGCCGAAGCTGGGAGCCACTTCGGGCGTGGTGGCGTGGCGGCCGGCTTTCGGCGCCTCGCTAGCGGTTACGTCGGCGCTATCGCCGGCGCTGCTGCAGGCCGATGCAGCGCCGCTCGCGTGCGCTCCTGCGCGCGTGGCTTCGCGACGCTTGGCCGTGCGTTCCTTGCCCGCTTCCGTCCAGCGCGCCTTCACGGCTTCGCGATGCTCGCGTTCGGCGCGCACCTCGCTTGGGCGCGGCGCGCGCGGCGACTCGGGTTCGGCCAGCATGGTGACGCTTTCGCCCGCTGACCAGGCAATAGGCGAATCGGCGTACGCGCCGGGTTGCAGACGGTTCGCTGCCTGCGCCGCCGTCTGCCCGCCGCGTTGCCTTTGCTGCGGCGCCTGCGCGCTTGCGGGTGCGCCTCCGGCTGCAGGCGCGCTTCCCGCCGTGGGCGCGGCATGCGCTCCGACCGCGGCCGCGCCGCCTGCTGCCGGCGCCCCGACCGCTGCGCTGCCGGCAGCCACGCCCGCGGCCGCTGCGGTCGCAACAGGTGCGCTACCCGCGCCAGCTTCCGCAGCCTTCCCGCGGAACGAACGGCTGGCCTTCGGCATCTCGGCGTCAGGCGCCGACTTGCCCGTCAACTTCCGGCGCAGGTCCATGCGGATGGACGCGTATTCGCTGACCAGCAGCACCAGCAGGATGCACATGACAATGAGGTACCCGATAACCGCGCCCGGCAACCCGGTGAAGTTCACCAGCAAAATGGGTACGAACAGGCTGAACCCAAACGTGATCAGGTACAGCTTCGTCACGGCGCGCTGGCGGCGCAGCACGGTGATGACCTGGTACAGAAACTCGATGCCTGCCGTAACGCCGCCGGCCGCCAGCATGACGAAGCACAGGCCGCGATACGGCTCGAAATCGATGCCGTACAAAAAGCTCATGATGGCCAGGCCGAACCATCCCATGATGCCGGCCATGGCCGCCGTGATGCCCACGATCACCACGAACATCACCACGATGATCAGGTCGAACTTCTTGCGCTTGGCGGGATCGGCCCACGCGTTGGCCATCTTCAGCAGCATGGGCTTGTAGATAAAGCCGCTGGTCAGCAAAATGGCGTGCGCGGGGAAGTACAGCGCGTTGTAATACAGCTGGTTGTCGTAGGACAGCGCGCCTTCCATCACGAACTTCGGCATGTTGTCGATAAGGTTGTACATGAACAGCGCCACGAACAGCGGGAAGCACTGCACCAGCAAGTTCACCACGCGCTTGACGTTCACGCGGCGCGATTTCGGCGTCTCAAGCTTTGCCAGCGGGAACGTGAACACCACGAACGTGGCGGCGGCCACCACGGCCATCACGATGCTTGACACGCCCACGTTCCGCGTGATGAGCAGGGCGAACGTAAACCCGATAAGCGCGGCGGCCGAACGGAAGGCCTGCGACATGCCCGCCAGGTACAGCTTGTCCTTCTGCTGCAGGCGCCCCTCGTACACGTCGGCAAGCGCGTCTACCATCTTATAAAGGTACACGCCCAGGCTCATAAGCCACATCTGGTCGGTGTACCCGCGGATGTTGCAGTACGTCAGCCCCGCCACCAGCATGATGACGCACGTCAGCACGCGGTTGGCCTGATAGTCGGCGAAGGAGTATTCCTCGTCGAGGTCGGAAGCCTGGAAATTGCGCATGCCGTAGTTGCCCACGAACATGAGCAGCAGCGCGGTGACGAAGGCCAGCGAGAACATGCCGGCCTGCTCGGCGCCGGCCAGCTGCGTGACCACGATGGTGAGCACGGGGAACACGCAGCCCCACAGCCCCACGCCGATGGTGTTCCACGCGAAGTCGCGCGTGGTACGGCCCGAGGCGTATTCGGCTTCCTGCTCAGCCAAGCTGCCGTCGTTCACGGCGCCAAGTACGCGGGTGCACCAGGCTTCAACCTGGCGGCTAAGAAAGCTTTTCTTGCGCGGCGCGTCGCCGCGGCGGCTTTTGCGTCCGCGGCCTCGTTTGCGTTTTCCGCCGGGCATGGCCTGCGTGCTATCGGCCGGAAGCGCCGCCGTGGGCTGCTGACCTGGGATGGCCGTCGTGGGCTGCGCGTTGCGCGCGCCTTGCGCGGTGTGGCGGCCGGGCATGGCCGCCGTAGGTTGCGCGGCGTGACGCCCGGGAAGCGGGGTCGTGGCCTGCTGGGCAGCGGGCTGCGCTACCTGCTGCGCGCTGGCGTGCTGTGCCGCGCTGCGGGGCGTGTTGCGGTAGGGGCTTCGCGGCGCATCAACGCGCACGCGTTGCAAATCGGGCCGCTGCGTGCCGTGCTTGCCCTGTGCGGAGGGCTCGGTATGTTCGAAATTGTTCATCCCACGTATTATAGAGATGCCGCTCACCGCCGTCCGTGCCCTGCCGGCGATATTCACACCACAAGCACCACCTGTTCGTATTGTCGCTTGGCGTGTAGGTTGCGCGCTCGCCTTGCAAGGCCTCTTCGTAAAATCATGCATTTTGCATTAGGTGACAATTTTGCCGAACGTATTTTCGCTCACTACAAAAAACGCTGCGTTCAAGTCATCTATCAGGAGTTTTTTACCGATTGAAAGATTGCGGGGGGGGGGGGCCTCAATTTAACTTTCGTATCCTTCGACCTAGGACAAAGGAACGTGCGGGCAATTCGAAAAGACCCGTGCTTGGGACTAAAACAGGGAGCAAATCGGTGGGAACGTTTCATCTTCTTGCATTGGAAGACAACATCGAATACCAGGATGTTCTTCGCGATATGCTGGCTCAGTATCCCGGGGCCGATCGTTTGAACGTTGACATCATTTCAAGCGTTGCTACCCTTGAGGCGCTTATCGCTTCCGGCGACCATATAGACGTGTTCCTGTGCGACATCAGCTTAGGTGACGGCAAGCCTACCGGCATTGATTTGGTACGACGTCATTTCCCGGCCGGCGGCGGCACGCAGGTCGTCTATATCTCCGGCCACATCGAGTACTGCACGCCCGTTTACGAGACCGAGCATGCGTATTTCCTGCTCAAACCCATCAAGCAGGCGGATTTCAACGCGGCTATCGACAAGGCGCTGAAAAACCTGCAGGGAACGGATTACACGCCCGTTGCCATTCAGCACGGCGGCGCGGTCACCATGCTCAACCCTGCCGAAATCGAGTACATCGAAAGCGACCGTCGCAAGGTGCGGCTGTACACCGCGCCCGGCGAAGTGCTTGAAACCTACGCCACGCTTGGCCAGATGATCGACATGCTGCCCGATGATTTCGTGCAGTGCCATAAAAGCTATATCGTGAACATGATGCACATTTCCGAGCTGCGCACGGCCAGCGTGCTTCTGCGCTCGGGCGTCGAGGTGCCGGTCAGCCAGCGCCAGCGCAAGGCCATTCGCGACCTGTTCTACCGCTACGTTGGGTTGAACGCCCAATAGCAGGGGCGATCTGTGCTTTCCCCGCCGCTTCTCATCGCTATCTGCCTAACTGTATATCTGCTGGTCATTGCGGTGTTTTGCCAGCGCAAGCTGCACGGTGTCGTTTGGTGGCGCCGCCTGCTCAGCTTGTTGTTTCCCGCAAGCCAGCTGTGCTTGGTGCTGTTCGCGCTGGGCGCCGCTGCGGCCTATGCGGCGCCGTCCGCGCCGGTGGCGGTGATTGCCGTCGTGGGCATCGCGTGCGGGCCTGTCGATATGCTGCTGTTCCAGGGTTTGCGCGATGCATGCTTTCGCGCGCAAGCCGCCGAGCAGGTGCGCGAATTGGAGGATGAGCTGACCACGCAAAAGTTTTTGCGTGAGCGCTCTGCGCATGAAGGCGAAGAAGCCGACCGCATCGGCCAGCGCGTTCGCGAGCAGCTGTACGCGGCCGAGGCGGATTTGCGCGAACGTCGCGCGGCGGAAGCCGGCGAAAGCCTTGACCGCGCTATCAACGCTGCCGGTGGTTCGCGGGCTCGCTATTGCGCCCATCCGGCAATCGATGCGCTTGTGCGCTTGAAACTGGCCGACGCGCACGAAATCGGCGTGCGGTTTGTGGCGCAGCTGCACATACCGCTTGACCTGGCCTTGCCCAGCGCCGAGATCTGTGCGGTGTTTTCAAACCTTATCGATAACGCATTGACGGCGTGCCGTCTCGTTGCGCCTGATCAGCGCTACGTCAGCGTGGCGGCTCGCATATGGGGCCGCTATTTCGTGGTGGACGTGGAGAACAGCTGCGCATCCGATGATTCCGCGCACGACATCCCCGCGCCTGCGGGTGCGCCTGCGGTGAAATCCAGCGGCAAAGATTGCTCTCTCGCAGCCTCTGTCGCTTGCGAAAAGCCCGAAACCGCAAGTTCGCCGCACCGCGCGAACGCTCGCCGTGTCGCAAACGGCGAAGTCCCGGCCGACGCGGCCTCCGCTTCCGTGCCGGCTTCGCCTGCTGTTCCCAACGTGCACGCGCTGCACGGATGGGGCCGCGGTATTGTGAACGACATCGCCGAGCGCCACGATGGCCAGGTCAGCGTCCAAAACGAACGGGGCCGCTACCATGTGCGCGTCATTTTGCATACCGAAGGAGGCGATGCGCTGTGATCGGGGCAATTGCCGGCGCGTCCGCGTTCGCCATTGTTTCGGGCTTTATAGCGTTGGCGGCAGCGCTTGCACTTGCTGCCGTGGTTGCCGTGCGGCGGCGCCGCCGCACGGTATCGCAATACTGGGCGTTCGGCCTGTTCCCGCTGTTGCAGGTCGTGCTGCTGTTTCTGTGCTGTTGGGTGGTGGTGCGCTACTGCGGCGCCGACTGGAACCTGTCGTGGGCGTGCGTGGCGCTTGCGGTGCTGTGCCTTGCGATGGACGGGCTGGTGCTCGTCGCCATCATCAGCGTGCGCGCCCGCACGCGCCACGCCGACCGCGCCCGCGCGCTGCGCGGCCAGCTTGACGCCTATCTTGTCGAATATCAGGAAACGGTGGAGAGGATGGAGCGCACGGCACGGCTGCGCCACGACTTGCGCAACCAGGTGCAAATCGTGAACGCCCTGGCGGCACGCGGCGAATTCGAGCTGGCGCAGCACCACATTGCCGCCATGCTGAAGGAACTGGAGAAATAGGTACCTGCGCAGTCTGCAGTTTTTCGGTGCGCCTCACGCTAGCAACATGCGTGTGGTACGCTACGCAGCCAATACCGAAACGCACTTCGCCAACCCGCCCCGTCGAAAGGAGCGCCATGACCGCCGTCATCACCGCATGTCCCGCATTCTCGCAGGCGTACGAAACCGCTGCGGGAACGAAGACCGTCCAGCAGGTGCGCGCCCTTGGCACCGCGGCTGAGGCCGACGTCATCGCCGCGCGCCGGCTGTTCCACCGCTTCCCCGAAACGTCGGGCAACGAGGAAAACACGCAGCAGCTGCTGAGCAAACAGCTTTCTGACCTGGGAATTGAGCACACGTGCCTTGAAAACCACGGCATAATCGCCACCATCCGCGGCACGGCGCCCGGCGCGTACGGCTCCGACGGCACCCCGGCGCACCGCGTGGCCCTGCGCGCCGATATGGACGCGCTGCCCGTCACCGAGGACACGGGCGCGGCGTTCGCGTCCGAAAACCCCGGCGTCATGCACGCGTGCGGCCACGATGCGCACATGGCCATGATGCTCGGCGCCGTGCGCATCCTGCGCGACGTTGCCGATCAGCTTGTCGGCGAAGTGCGCATCATCTTCCAGCCGGCCGAGGAAATCTCCATCGGCGCGCTTTCCATGATCGAAGCCGGCGCGCTCGAAGGCGTCGACGCCATCTACGGCGCGCACATCTGGAGCGAAGTGCCCGCCGGCACCGTGTCGTGCGCGCCCGGGCAGCGCATGGCGAACACCGACTGGTTCCACATCGAGATAGAGGGCGTCAGCGCGCACGGCTCCATGCCGCACAAGGGCGTCGACGCCGTGGTGGTGGGCGCCGAGATGGTCATGGCGCTGCAAGTGCTGGTCAGCCGCGATGTTTCGCCGTTCGAACCCGTGGTGGTCACCGTGGGCGAGTTCCACGGCGGCGAGGCGCGCAACGTCATGGCCGGCCACGCCACGCTCACGGGCACGGTGCGCACGTGGTCCGAGCAGATGCGCGCCGAGGTTCCCGACCGCCTTGAGCGCATCGTCAGCCGCAGCGCGCACGCGCTTGGCGCGAAGGCTACGTTCGCGTTCGAGTCGGGTAACGCCGGCCTTGCCAACGATCCGGCGTGCGCCGAGGTGGCGCGCCAGGCCGTGCTCGACACGCTCGGCGCCGAAGGCGTGGCCGACTACCGCGGCACGCTTTCCGGCGAGGACTTCAGCGAGTACCTGCGCCTCGTGCCCGGCGTGTTCTGCTTCGTGGGCACGCGCAACCTCGCAGTGGGCGCCGAGCACCCGCAGCACAGCTGCCACTACACCATCGACGAATCGGTGCTGGTCAAAGGCAGCATGGTGGCCGCCCAATGGGCCTGCCGCATGCTGGCGGGGAAGTAAGCGCCGCATTTTTCAACACCCGGTATGCTTTGCGCGTCGTTATATTCGGCAAGCGGTATAATGCGGGGCGGACTGTTGAATGCTTTCGAAAGGAATGTCATGCCGGAGATGATTTCGGTCGAGCAAGCGCGCGACCTGGTTTTGTCGCACGTTTCGCAGCTGCCTGCGGAAACGGTGCCGGTTTTGGACGCGGCGGGTCGCGTTGCGGCAACCGACCTGCAAAGCGATATCGATATCTCGCCGTTTGCCCACTCTGCTATGGACGGGTTCGCCGTGCGCGCGGCGCAGCTGGAAGGTGCCAGCCCGGAAACCCCCGTTGAGCTGGACGTTATCGCGGAAGTTGCCGCGGGCGACACGTTCGACGGCGAAATCCCCGACGGCGCGTGCGTGCGCATCATGACCGGCGCGCCGCTGCCTGCCGCGGCCGATTCCGTGGTGAAGTACGAGATCGTGCGCAACGTCGAAGGCGACGGCCGTCCCGGCAGCCGCGTGGCGTTCGACGCTCCTGTGAAGCTGCGCAACAACGTGCGCGAGGCGGGCGAGGAGGCGCGCGCCGGCGAGGCCGTTGTGCACGCGGGCGAGGTCATCAACGCTGCTGGCGTGGGCTTTTTGGCTAGCTGCGGCGTGTCGGAGGTGCCGGTTCCGCGCCGCCCGCGCGTGGCCATCATCTCCATCGGCAGCGAGTTGGTGCCGCCCACCGAGGTGCCCACGGCCGGCAAGATCCGCAACTCGAACGGCTATGCCCTGTCGGCGTCCGCTCGCGCGGCCGGCGCCATCCCCACGCTGCTGCCCATCGTGGAGGACTCGCTTGAAGCGCTGAAGGCCGCGGTGGTGGCGGCAACGGCCGAGTACGACTTCGTGGTCACCAGCGGCGGCGCGTCGAACGGCGACTTCGACTTCATCAAGCCCTGCGTCGAGCAAACCGGCCAGCTGTTCATGACGCTTGTGAACATGCGCCCGGGCAAGGCGCAAACGTTTGGCCTGGTCAACGGCACGCCCGTGTTCGGCCTGCCCGGCAATCCCGCGGCGGCCTACTGCGGGTTCGAGATGCTCATCCGCCCGGCGCTGCGCAAGATGCAGGGTTACACGAACTTGGCGCGCCCGCGCGTGGTGGCGCGCCTTTCGCGCGACACGAAGAAGAAGGACCCGCGCCGCATCTATCTGCGCGCCACGCTCACGAAAGACGCCGACGGCGCTTACGTGGTGGAGCCGGCGAAGAACCAAAGCTCGGGTTTGTTCGGCGTCATCCAGCGCAGCAATTGCCTGGCCATCATGCCCGAGGGCTTCGAGGGCCGCACCGCCGGCAGCGAAATCGAGTGCATCCTGCTCGACGTCAGCGAAGACGTGGCCATTTAGCTGGTGTTTTACGCCGCTTGGTATGCGAGTTTTCGCCCGCTTGCCAAGCGGCGGATTTGCGTCTTGAGGCCAGCTGAACAAGCTGGCGGCACGAACGTAGTCGGCGTTGGCTTCTTCCGTGTCTGCTTTGCCTGGTTGGCTGGCCTTTGCCCATTATCAAAAGGAGAAGCACATGCACGAACACAATCATGAGGCGGCGCCGCTGACGTTCGCCATTATCACGTGCTCGGACACGCGCGGCATGAAGCAGGACACGGCCGGCGCGGCGCTTGAGCAGCTTATTGCCGATAACGGCTGGGAGTGCAAAAGCCACGTGGTGGTGAAGGACGAGGTGCCGCAGATCAGCGCTGCCATCGTAGAAGCGTGCGACGAAATCGACGCCGACATCGTGCTGACGTGCGGCGGCAGCGGCCTTTCGCTGCGCGACGTCACGCCCGAGGCCACGCAGGCCGTGTGCGACCGCAACGTGCCTGGCATCGCCGAGGCCATGCGTGCCCACAGCCTGGCCATCACGCCGTTCGCCATGCTGTCGCGCGCGCTGTGCATGCAGCGCGGAACGCACCTGGTGGTGAACCTGCCGGGCAGCGAGAAAGCCGCGCGCGAGAATTGGGACGGCATCGTGGCAGCCCTGCCGCACGCCGTCAAGATGATGGCCGGCGGCGGCCACTAAGCCGGCTACCTGCTGATTATTGATGGTGGTTTGAGACGTGCAGTGGTGCAAGCGTTGGGCATGCGTGCTCGCGATTCGCCGCATGTGCTCACAAGGCGCCGCGCGCGTTCGCAAGGTGTCGCGTGGTCAATAAGTAAGCAAGTTCGAAGGGGACGTCGCACATACGCGGCGCCCCCTTCGTGGTATTTGTGCCGCTGATTCGCATTCAGAATCGCGCGAAATAGTCCACTGTTGGGCAAAAATCCGAGAAGTTGAAAATCAATCGCTCGTCTGCTCCTCGATACATCACGTGCGATGGAATAAACGAAGCTATCTGTGTAATGAACGCTATATTACCTCTACGCGTTCATGAGCGGGGGCAACAAAATCGTGCAAAAACGCCGATGGCATCATCGCGCGCGTTCAGCTTCTCGGAAAAATGGCAAAGAGTGGCCATCTTTTCGAGAAGCCGAACGCGTCGAGAAGGTATCCTCTTTCCGCTTACTGGTCCTTGTTGGAAATCAGCAGCAGGATGCCGCTGACCAGGCTGCAGAAGATAAGCGTGCACACGCCGAACAGCACGGTGTTAGGCTTCGTGCCTTTGTAGATACCCCAACAGTGCACGGTCATGGGGATCATCCAAATGAGCGGCAGGATTGCAAGGGCGGAAATAAGCGTGCTGATCAGGCAGAACACGAAGGCAACCATGCGCAGCGTCTTGTCGGAGTCGTCAACAACGTACACCGGCGCGCCGGCGGGCGCATAGCTGCCGGGCTGCGCGGGAGCGCCGTACGAATATCCCGGTTGCTGCGCTGCGCCTGCGTATGGCGAAGTCGGTTGACCAGGCGCCGCGCCGTTGGGAGAACCGTACCCCGGCGTGGATGTCCCATATGCGCCAGCGTTTTGCTCGGCCACGGACTGGCTGGCAGCGGCAAACCCCGGCGATGCGTATTTCGGCGCAGCGTAGGGCTGTTGCTGCTGGTAGTCGGCTTGCGGCGCTGCTCCTGCTGCCGGGCTAGGGGTGTCCGCGCCCACGCTCGCCGCGTTGCCTTCCTGTTGGTAGGCTGCCGGCGCCGTTGGCGCGCCATCGGCTTGCGCCGCGCCCGCCGCGTCCGCTGCGGCAGCAAGCGGCGTGCCGCAGTTCGTGCAGAATTTCGCTTCGGCAATGTTGTCGTTTCCGCAGTTGGGGCAGTGCATGGCGTTCTCCGTTCCGTGTGACCTCGGCCGGCGCGCAAAATGCTCGACAGCCTGCGCGCAATTGTTGGGTTCCACCATAACACCAATGGGCGAATTCCGCGGCCTTCGCTTGCAAACGCAAGGTCGCTGTTAGGTTCGGCGGTCCGCCCGCGTGCACTGCTGCTTCGACTTTTCGCTTGCACTTCGCGGTGAAGGCGGGGTTGCTGAAGCTGGGGGTGCGGACGGGTCGTCCGGGCGTCCTCCTGCGCTTCTGACTGCAAAACTTGCTGCAGGTCTCAACTGCCGTCGGGCGCCGTTGCAGCCGGCTTGCCCAGTGCTTGGCCGAACCTTGGACGGCCCGTTTGCGTGCGTTAGCGCTTTTGTGCCAATCGTTTGCGGCCCGGGTGCGGCGGCTTGCCAGTGCTATACTGGTGTGCGCTCAAATGGGAAATCGCCCAAGCGCGCGGCACGCCGCGGCCACAAGCCGGCCAACGCGTTCCATAATCGCAGGTAGCAGCCCTGTTCAAACGCCCTGTGCGGCTTGATCGGCTTTTTCTGCATCGCGCTTCGGGGGATATCGAAAAGGTTCAAGAGGGTATAGAACATGGCAGACAACACAGAGCTCCCCAACGGATTCACCGGCTTCGCGTTCCGCAAGCAGCCGGGCACGGAAAGCGCCGCGGACGCCATTCGCGAGCGCGAGGCGCAGCGCGCCGCCCATGCCGGTCGTCCCGCGCCCGTCCAGCCCGCGCCTCGCCGCGGCGCGAACAGCTACCTGACCGATCGCGAGGCAGCTGCCGACGCGGCCAACGAGGTGCGCGGCGCGTTCCAATACAACCGCGACCACGAGGAAGCCGCTGCCGCCTACGCCGCCGCCGTTGACGCCGCGGAGGGCCACGTGGAGTTCGACCCCGAAAAGCTGGCAACCATCCCCGAGAAGGACCGCCGCTGGGCGTGGCTGGAAATCGACCTGAACGCCATCCGCCACAACGCCTCGGCCGTGAAGAAGATGATCGGCTCGGGCCGCCATATGATGGCGGTCGTGAAGGCCGACGCCTACGGCCACGGCGCGGTGCGCGTGGCGAAGACGGCACTGAACTCCGGCGCCGACTACCTGGGCGTTGCCACGGTCGACGAGGGCATTCAGCTGCGCGAAGGTCTGGTCAACGCGCCAATCCTTATGTTGGCCGAGCCGCCGGCAAGCGCTATTCCGCTGTTGCTTGCGTACAAGATCATGCCGGCGGTCTACTCGTCGGAGTTCGCCATCAAATACGCCGAGGCCGCCGACTCCATGGGCCTGCGCGCGCCGTTCCACCTTGCTGTGAACACGGGCATGAACCGCATCGGCGTGCGTTGGGACGAGGTCGTCACGTTCATGCACCAGGTGGGCTTCCACCGCGCGCTTGAGCTCGAAGGCGTGTTCACGCACTTCGCCACGGCCGACTGCCCCGAAACGCTTGACTTCCAGATCCAGGCGAAGCGCTACATCGAGGCCATCGAGGCCCTGCGTGCCGCCGGCATCAACCCCGGCATCGTGCACTGCGCGAATTCCGCGGCAGCCATCCGCTACCCCGACGTGCGCTTCGATATGGTGCGCCTGGGCATCGGCCTGTACGGCTATCAGCCGTGCCCCGAAACCACGCCGCTTATCGAGCTGAAGCCGGCCATGAGCGTGCACGCGCGCATCACCGATACGCGCCTGGTGCCCATGAGCGAAGGCGTCAGCTACGGGCTGAACTACCGCAGCCCCGGCAGTGTGAAGATCTGCACCGTGCCGGTGGGCTACGGCGACGGCCTGCGCCGCGGGCTGTCCGGCCGCACCGATTTCCTGGTGGACGGCGTGCGCTGCCGCCAGGTGGGCAACATCTGCATGGACCAGTGCATGTTCGAGGTTGACCTGCGCAGCTACGCGCGCCGCCGCCGCATCGACCCGCAGGTGGGCGACGAGGTGCTCATCGTCGGCCAGCAGGGCGACGCCATGGTCACCATCGAGGAGATGTGCGACACGCTCGGCACCATCCCGCACGAGCTGTGCATCGCCTTCGCCCATCGCATGCCGCGTTACTACGTGTAGGCGAGGCGCCGAAAGCGTCGGTGAGATGCTGCAGAATGAATCTGTCGAGCTCAATGACGGTTTGCAAGAGAAGCGGGGAAGGGGCTGCCTCCTTCCCCGCTTTGTTGTTAGGGCTGGCGAAACGGGCCGTGCGTTGACGGCGTGCCGTTTGCGAATGCCGAGCTGGACGGCGTAATCAATTCGTTACGCATTCTGCCTTGCGCGTCGTAAGGCCGCGCAAGGTCGCACGCAAACACCGGCAAGGCCCGTCTCCTAATCCTGGGTAAGGCGTTAGAGGTGGCGGGCGGCGCTGATGGTTAGTTTAGGGCCAGCCTTCAACCCGGCCCTTTTTTTGTTTGCTCTTCCTCCTGCGCCTCGTATTTTGCTGTTCAGAAGCGAAAAACGTGCACAAATTGAACGCTGAGCGTGAAACTCCTTTTTACGCTTTCCCCGAACGCGGCTTTTGCGCACCGAAAGCCGCCATTTTCGTTTCGAGGAAAGGCGTAAACATGGCGAACGCAGCAAAATCGAACCAACTTGCAAATCAGACGAAGCCCGCTTCCGACGGTACCTTTTCGGCCTCGCAGTCTCTCGACGGCGTCGCACCTGCCGGCACGCTATATGGCTATGCGCGCGTCAGCGCCCGCGACCAAAACCTGGCGCGCCAGCTTGACGCGCTGCGACAATTCGGCGTGCCGTCCGAGCGCATCTTCGCCGACAAGGCCAGCGGCAAAGACTTCGAACGCCCCGCGTGGCGCCAACTCATCGGCTCGCTGGCGCCCGGCGACGTGCTGGTAGTGAAGTCCATCGACCGCTTTGGCCGCAACTACGAGGAAATCCAGGAAGAATGGCGTCGCATCGTGAAGGTGCGCGGCGCGGCCGTGGTGGTGCTCGACATGCCGCTGCTCGACACGCGCCAGCGCGAAGGCGACGTGACCAGCGCGCTTATCGCCGACATCGTGTTGCAGCTGCTCAGCTACGTGGCGCAGGTGGAACGCGAGAACATCAAGCAGCGGCAAAGCGAGGGCATCGCGGCGGCGCGTGCCCGCGGCGTGCGCTTCGGCCGTCCGAAGAAGCCCCGTCCGTGCGCGTACGCCCGCCTGCGGCAAAGCTGCCTGGCCGGCACGATCACGCGTGCCGAAGCAGCCCGCCAGCTGCACGTCAGCCCCAAAACCCTCGCCACCTGGCTTGCCGAGGACGCAAAATGAGCGCGGTGATTCGGAAGGGTGTGCGTTGAAGCGGCAATTCGCAAAGCAGTCAACCATGTGTAACATTTGCAATCTGTTACCTAATTTCCTTCCACACTATTCCCGGTTGTGGGACAATAGGAGAGTTAATGTGCAAATTGCGATAGCTTCGCGTCGTCACGCTTGCGGCGGCTGCGCTATCGCAAAGATCGGCGGCACGGTGCCGTCGTCTGCAGGTTCGCAAGGCTAGGAGAAGTACGCATGGCGCAACTGCAAAACGCCAAAGCCAAAAAGAAGAAGGGCGGCAACGTCAACCGTCGCAACGTTTGGCTTCTGGTGGCAACCACCATCTTGGTGATTGGGTCCATCTTCGTGTTCACCCCGCCGCAGGAAAAGATCAACCAGGGCCTGGACATCCAGGGCGGCCTGTCGGTGGTGCTGTCGGCGAAAAGCACGGACGGTGGCACGGTTTCCACCGATGACATGGAGAAATCCCGCGCCATCATCGAGCAGCGCGTGAACGCCCTCGGCGCGTCTGAGGCCGTTGTGCAGCTGCAGGGCACCGATCAAATCCTTGTGCAAATCCCCGGCCTGTCCGACACCGAAACGGCGCTGTCCACCATCGGCAAAACCGGCAAGCTTGAGTTCGCACGCCTGGATTCGTTCACCGATTCCGACGTGAAGACCAAGATCGAGAACGGTCAGTACGGCACGAACGGCACCATCACCGACGACTTCGGCAACACGCTGCCGTCGGGCACCGTCGAGCACCTGAAGGTCGACGAGGGCACGTACACGCCGCTCATCACGGGCAACAACATCACGAAGGTCGACATCGGCCGCGCGTCCGAAACGGGCACCGACTACTCCGTCAACGTCACGCTTGATTCCGAGGGCACGAAGGCGTTCGCCGACGCCACGAAGGAGCTGGCCAGCTCGAAGGGCAAGATTGTCATCATCCTGGACGGCGAAGTGCAGTCCGCACCGGCCGTACAGTCCGAAATCACCGGCGGCCAGGTGTCCATCACCGGCGGCTACGACAAGGACGAGGCGTCCGCCATGGAGACGGTGCTCGAGTCCGGCTCGCTGCCCGTCAGCTTCGAGTACGCGCAGTCCCAGGTGGTCGGCCCCACGCTCGGCCAGGACGCGCTGACGTCCGGCGTGCTGGTTGCCGCCATCGGCCTGGCGCTGGTTATGCTGTACCTGCTGGTGTTCTATCAGGGTCTCGGCATCCTCACCGCGGCTGCTATGGCCGTGTTCGCCGTGCTGTACCTGGGCATTCTGGCGCTGCTTTCCCACTTCGGCCTGTTCAGCCTGTCCATGGCCGGCATCGCCGGCGTCGTGCTGACCATCGGTATGGCCGCCGACTCGTCCATCCTTACGCTTGAGCGCTTCCGCGAGGAAATCCGCATGGGTCGCAGCGTGCGCGCCGCGTCCATCACCGGCGTGCGCCACGGCATCCTCACGTCCATCGATGCCGACTTGGTCACGCTGGTTTCCGCCCTCACGCTGTTCTTCCTGGCATCGGCCTCCGTCAAGGGCTTCGGCCTGACGCTGGCGCTGGGCATTGTGTGCGACATCGTCATGATGCTGCTGTTCAAGGCCCCCATCATCCGCCTTCTGGCGCCGAAGTCCATCGCGCGCCACCCCGGCTTCTGGGGCGTGAAGGACTGCGAACAGGCCGCGCCGTACTTCCAGGGTGAAAAGCCCGCCGCGTCGCGCAAGGACGTGAAGGGCCGCTTCATCAAGCTTGACATCAACCTGCTGGGCTGCCGCAAGATCTTCCTGACCGTGGCCGCGTGCGCCATCGTGGTTGTGGTTGCGCTTGTGGGCATCCGCGGTGTGAACTTCGGCATCGAGTTCGTCGGCGGCACGTCCGTGACGTTCCACCAGGGCGGCAACGATGTCACCACCGAGCAGGTGCGCTCCGCGTTTGACGCTGCGGGCGAGCCCGACGCCGTGGTGCAGACCACGAACTCCGACGGCCAGGCCGGCTTCCTGGTGCGCACCACCGACACGTCGGCGGAAAGCGCTGCCGCGGCCGCCAACCAGGTTGCCGACCAGTTTGGCTGGGATAGCGAAAGCTTCGAGGTGACCACCATCGGTCCCGACTGGGGCACCAGCGTCATCCAAAGCTCCTGCATCGCGTTTTTCGTGTCGCTGCTGCTGATCATCGCCTACATCTCGTTCCGCTTCCGCGATCCGAAGATGGGCGTGTCGGCTGTTATCGCGCTGCTGCACGACCTGGTCATCGTGCTGGGCGTGTACGTGCTGGTGGGTCGCGAGGTCACGCCGAATACCATCGCCGCGCTGCTGACCATCTTGGGCTACTCGCTGTACGACACCGTGGTGGTGTTCCACCGCATCAACGAGAACATGAAGGCCGAGGCGCCGAAGTGCACGTTCGCCACCATGGCAAACCACTCCGTCAACGAGGTGCTCGTGCGCTCGCTTAACACGTCCATCACCTCGCTTATCCCGGTTGTGGCCATGCTCATCTTCGGCGGCGAGACGCTGCGCGACTTTGCGCTGGCCATGACGGTGGGTCTGGTGTGCGGCTGCTACTCGTCGTACGCCATCGCCACGCCCATCTACGTGATGTGGAAGACGCGCGAGCCGAAGTTCGCGAAGCTGCAGAAGAAGTACGGTACGGAAATCCAGCGCTGGTTCCTGAACCGCCTGCCGCAAGCCGCTGCTGCCACGGCAACCGCAGGCGCAAGCGCGCCGGCCGCCGGTGTTGCCGCAGGTGCCGCTGCTGATACGCAGGCCGCAAGCGCGAACACGAGCGCAAACGCAGCTGCCCAGCAGTCCGCAACCGCTTCCGCGCAAGCGCCCGCAACCAAGCCGGCCAATCACGGCGGTTCCAAGAACAAAAAGAAGCACAAGAAAGTGCAAGGCTAGCGTTTAAGTAACCTGTCATTGCAAAAAGAGCCTCAATCGAGCCGATTGAGGCTCTTTTTCTACGTTTGCGCTACGAATGTTTCTCATTCAGCAAGTCTGCAAGTTGAAAAATCGCTCATGTATGTGATTTAACTCTGTAGCAGCAAGTTGATGGCATGATAGCAAGAGCATTTGCCCAGGTCACTGCGATGCGAATAATTAAAGGCTGTCGGACTGTCGCCATTAAATCACATACATGAGCGATTTTTGATTCAGCTTACATTGCCGGAAGCCGGAATGTGCAACCATGCGTTGTTGTTTGTCGCTGGAACGCTCAGGGTGCTTTCTAGTAGATATTTTTAGTTCCGAGGATTACCGGTCGCTATCGGGCATGTGAACAACATGCGTATAGGTGATGTGATACGCTGCTACTGCGCGTATTGCGCCATGTGTTGAGGTTTGATTTGGCCCAGGGTGCACCTTGCGGCCGATAAGAAGGAGTTGCTATGCGTCAAGGAAGCGCCCCGAATTTTTGCCCGCCTACGGAAGAGGGCATCACGCTGACGTTCCAGGACGAGAAAGGCGAGCTGGTAGAGCTTGAGTTTCTGGGTCTTATTCTGCACGAGGGTCGTCGATACGGCTTTTTCTTCCCGGTGACGGAGGACACGCCCGCCTGCTCGTCGGGTGAGATTATCCCGCTTGAGGTCACGGAGCTTGACGAAGACGGCCAGCCCGCCGCGTTTGAACTGGTAGAAGACGAGGCCATTGCCCGCGAAGTCTATGAAGACTTCCGCGAAGCAGCCAAAGACCTCTACGACTTCGAATAAGCGTTCGGGCATATGCGAAAGGCGGCCGTGCTCTCTAGAGAGCACGGCCGCCTTTCTCCACCCGCTACAGCTCGAGCGGCTTCCATTCCTCGTGGTTGCAGATCCAGGCTTCGGGTTCCTCGACGCTGAAGAACACCAGCGTGGGATCGTCCGGGCCGTCGTAGCTTTCGCCCAGGCTGCACAGGTGCGCGTAGCCTGCGTAGCGCATGTCGGCGTTCGCCTTGTCCTCAAGGCCGGCCTTGCCGCGCAGAATCAGCCAGCCGTGGCCCGGCCACCATGCCGTGGCCTCGAACTTCTGGTTGGCTTCAAGCTCGCGCCACACGTCTTTGGTGGTGGCGGTGACGAACCAAATCTTGCCGTCCTGCTCGGCGGCGAAGCTGAACGGGCGCACATGCGGCTGGTCGCCCTCGCTGGTGGCCAGGTACCACGCGGGCACGCTCGTCAGATACTGCAGAATGGTCTCGTTCCCGGTCATCGTTTCTCCTTTGCTCGTGTTTGATGCGAAGCACCTTGCGGCGCTCGGTTCCTTCCTGGCGTGTTGTAAAAGCAGGGGCTTTGTTGCAGGTTTTCGGGGTTGTGCGAAGCAACGCTTCCGCATAACCCCGAAAACCTGCAACGTTGGCGCCTTACATACAGGTTTTGCTGCTCGTTTCCGGGGCTTTTCGAAGAATTTGCGGGGGAGTTGTAAGTCGATTCCTTCGCATAACGCCGGAAACCTGCAACAACTCAGCGACATTCGTAATGCGCTCTTTCGCTGAGAGTGGGCAATTGGACGCTTTTGCGCCCTTACAACAACACGTTCAGCGCCGCCACGCAGCAGGCCAGCAGCGCTACGGCCGCTGCTGCTACGCCGTCGCGCGGGGCGAAGTGCAGCGGATGCAGGTGCGTGCGCCCCTCGCCGCCGTGATAGCAACGCGCGTCCATGGCCGCCGACAGCGTTTCCGCGTGGCGAAACACGCTGGTGAACAGCGGCACCATCAGCGACGACAGCATGCGCACGCCTTTGACAGGGCTGTTCGACAGCTTCGCGCCGCGACTGACCTGCGCGTGGTACACCGTCACCAGTTCGTTGGCGAACTGCGGCATGAACCGCAGCGCGATGCCCATGATCATGCCCAGCTCGTGCGCCGGCAGGCCGAAACGCGCGAACGGCGAAAGCAGGCGCTCGAACGCCTCGGTCAGATCGATGGTCATGGTGGTAAGCGTGATAAGGCTCATGCCCAGCATCATGATGGTCAGGCGCGCGCCCATGAACAAGCACGTGTACGCACCCGCTTCGCTGATGCGAAGAAATCCCAGGTCAACAAGCACTTCGCCACCCTGTGTAACGAACAGGTTCAGCAGCGCCACAATCACCACGATGGCCATAAGCGGCGCCACGGACGCCACGGCCTTGCTCGGCGGAATCTGCGCCAGCCCGTACGCCGCGGCCACGAACGCCGCGCAAATGGCCAGTGTCATCACCGATTGCGAACACAGCAGCACCACGATGAACACGCATCCCAGCACCAGCTTCGTGCGCGGATCAAGTCGATGCACACAGCTTTGCCCCGGGATGTAGCTACCGAAGGAAAATCCCGCGTTCATAGCTACTCACCTGTGCTTTCGCAAGAACCCGCGTCGGCTGCTGCACGCTCGGCGTTGCCGGAAGCTGCCGGCGAAGAGGCCTCGGGTGCAGCGCTCGCGGTGCCCGTAGCGCTGCCCGCCGCCACGCCCGCGCAGCCATTCGCTCCTGCCTCTTCGCTGCCGCACGCGCGCGCCACCAGGTCCACCAAATCCTGCTCGTTGTACAGCTTGCCGGCCTCAACGGCCATGCCGCCCGCGGCCAGCGCGCTTGCGAACGCCTGCGCCTCGGTGGTGCCTAACCCCACGCGCTTCAGCTCGGCCGCGCGCAAAAACAGCTGGTCAGGCGCCCCGATGCCCAGCAGCTGGCCCTCGTTCATGATGGCCACGCGGTCGCACATGCGCGCCAGGTCGTCCATGCTGTGCGACACCATCACCACGGTCAGCCCCTGCTGGTGCAGGCGCGAAATCATGCCCAGAAACGACGTGCGGCTTGCCGGGTCAAGCCCCGCGGCCGGCTCGTCAAGCACCAGCACGCGCGGATTCATGGCCAAAACGCCCGCGAACGCCACGCGGCGCTGCTGGCCGCCCGACAGCTCGAACGGGCTCTTCTCGGCCACCTCGTCAAACGCTAGCCCCACGCGCTCAAGCGACTCGCGCACGCGCGCATCCACCTCGTTGTCCTTCAGCCCCAGGTTGCGCGGCCCGAACGCTACGTCCTTGTACACGGTCTCGGCGAACAGCTGGTGCTCGGGATACTGGAACACCACGCCGATGCTGCCGCGTAGGCTGGCCTCGCAGCGCTTGTCGGAAATGTCGGCGCCCATAACCAGCACCTGTCCCGACGTGGGCTTCAGGATGCCGTTCATGTGCTGGATGATGGTGGACTTGCCGCTGCCCGTGTGCCCGGCGATGCCCAAAAACTCGCCCTGATGCACGGCGAAAGACACGTTGCGGATGGCCCACAGGCTGTCGGGTGCGTTGCCCCATTTCGCCTGGCGCTTCGCTTGCTGCCCGCCGCGCTTGCGCTGGCGCTTGGCCTCGGCGGCATCGTACGTGAACGACACGTCGCAAAACTCGATGAGCGGCGTGCCGGTGCCAGCGCTGACGGCCCCGGCGTCGCCCGACGCAGCAACAGATACCAGCTTGCCAGCCACATCGCTGCAAGTGGGGAAGAGGCCGCCGTTGTCGTTTTCGCTGCCCGTCTGCGAGCCCGTGGCGTCTATGCCTGCGGAAGCGGAAAAACTCGCAGGCGTTCGCGCCGCAGCTTCTTGGGTGGGGAAGGCGTTGCCGCCGTTGCCGCTTGCGCTTTCCGCTTGCGAACTCCCGGCACCTTCTTGCGAGTCTTCCGCCGCAGCAACCGGCTGGGCTGCGGGGGCGGAAGCGCCATTCGCCGCAGCAGTGACCTGCGCGCCCGCGCCCGCTAGCGCCAGCACGCGCTGAGCCAGCTCGTCGGCATTCACCGTCGGTGCCACGTTCACACCAGCGCGGCGCGCGTCAAGCGAAAGCCGCGCCGCGAACGGCACGTCCAGGTTCAAATGATCAAGCGCATCGGCCTGCAAGAGCACCTCGTCGGGCGTGCCCTCAAGCGCCACGCGCCCGCGCTCCATCACGATGATGCGGTCGGCCTGCGCCGCCTCTTCCATGAAGTGCGTGATCATGACGATGGTCATGCCGCGCTCATGCAGCTCGTGGCATACGCGCATCAGGCCCGCGCGCCCGCGCGGATCCAGCATGGCCGACGCCTCGTCAAGCACCAGCACCGACGGATTCATGGCCAGCACGCCGGCAATGGCCACGCGCTGCTTCTGTCCGCCGGACAGCGCGTGCGTCTCATGGCGCTCAAAGCCGGAAAGCCCCACATCCTCAAGTGCCTGCGTCACGCGTTCGCGCAGCTCAGGCGTGGGAATACCCAGGTTTTCGGGACCGAAGGCCACGTCGTCTTCCACCAGCGACGCCACCAGCTGATCGTCGGGGTTTTGAAACACCATGCCGCACGTTTTGCGCACCGCATACGTGCACTCGGCGTCGGCGGTGTCCATGCCGTCTACCACCACACGCCCTTCGTCGGGCACCAGCAGCGCGTTCAGGTGCTTCGCTAGCGTCGACTTGCCCGATCCGTTGCCGCCCAGGATGCACAAAAACTCGCCGGTTTCCACGTGCGCGCTCACGCCGTCAAGCGCGAAATGCACGCCATCATACGTGAAGCGAACGTTGTCGATATCAATCATTTCGGCAGGTCACCGAATCCTTTCGTGCTGCGGGAAGTAGGGCGCGGCGGACACGCAAAGCCTTAGCGGCCCTTCACCTGGTCTTTCTTCGGGGTGATCAAGTTGGAGATGGCCTTGTACACCACCAGCGTCAGCGCGGAGTTCAGCACGGTCTTAATAAGGTTGAACGGCACCACGGCGGGAAGCATCAGCGGCATGATGGCGTCGGCGCTGCCGTACCAGAACCACACGCCGATGGTCAGGTTCGTCAGCACGGCGCCCGCGGTGGCAACGACGCAGCCCACCAGCAGGCCCGCGATCGCGCCGGCGAACGTGTGCTTGCGCGCGTAAATGGCGGCGGCGGGCACCACGAAGAACAGCGTGGCGCAGATGTTCATCAGGCTGCCTACCCATTCGCCCAGGATCAGGCCGTGGATAACGGCGGCCACGGCGCCCACGGCAAAGCCGGCGCCCGGCCCGAACGCGAAGCCGCACACCATGGCGGGCATGAGCGAGGGGTCGTACGTCAGAAACGGCGCGGCGGGCAGGATGGGAATTTGCACGAACGAGAACAGCGCGGCGATGGCGCACATCAGCGCCATGGTAACCAGCTGACGCGTTGACCAGCGGTTCGTGTTCTTGATTGTTCCGGCGGTGGTTGCCTGCGACATGGTGAAACCTCTTTTCTGCGAAACGCGTCCTGGCGGGGATGCCCTTTGCTTCGCGAAAAAGAACAAGCCCGTATGAATTCCTTCCATACGGGCTTGTATTCGCTCAACGTGAAATCGCCGCGGCCGCCGGCCGCGCGATGCGCATCGCGAACTCTGCCTCTTTCATCCGGACTGTCACCGTTGGTCCCGGATTCGCACCGGGTCAGCCTTGCGTGTGCAGCTGCCTGCAACGCACAGGGTCGCGGACTTCCAGCCCGCCGCTTGCGTGCCGCAAACAGGCGCTTCTGGTTACCGCCAGTGAGGATTTACACCTCGCCCTGAAACAGAATTCATTGGCGCTAGTGTAGTACGCCCCACAAACAAGCGCAACCGTCCAATCGGCAGATTTCGCACCGAAAACGCGTCTAGCGCCGAAACATTGTGCTGCAGCCAGGCCCCCTCAGCACTCGATGGCGGATGGGTGCCGGCATGTGTCCGCCTTGTGGACGCTGGCGCGCAAGGAAAAATTCCCTCTTGCGCGCTGGGCGGTTCGCGCTATACTGGTTGAGCTGTTAACAAGCGGGGGCATGCGCCTCCCACCTAGTTCGGCGCTTTTAAGCTGCTGATGGGTTCTATGAATACCGAACTCGGATAGTTCATACTGCCCGCACGCTTTTAAGCTGTGGGTTTTTTTATGCCATGCAATCGCATGCAAGGAAGGAAGGTGAGTGCGATAGCTGCTCAGGAGCCTAGGCTCAACGAACAGATCACGGTGCGCGAGTGCCGCCTGATCGGGTTCG
>ERZ1034984.856-NODE-856-length-32077-cov-8.348635_pt1 | contig 32077 bp, 24 predicted proteins | sample MGYA00520589_ERZ1034984 | MGnify/ENA primary metagenome ERZ1034984 (study PRJEB33766, sample SAMN09781790) | gut metagenome | biome: gut microbiome | host: Homo sapiens | place: Madagascar | study: EMG produced TPA metagenomics assembly of the PRJNA485056 data set... | reverse complement strand
TGGTTGTTTACATTAAAAATGCACTATGGTATAATTTTTGTATAAATATTTTTTAGGGTGACACTTATGTCAAAATATATTATGGCCTACGACGTAGGCACGACAGGCATCAAAACTTGTATTTTCGAAATCGATAAAGACTTCAAAATTCTGGCGTCAGCAACCGAAAGCTACAAACTTTACGTTTACGACGACGGCGGCGCGGAACAGGATCCCGACGAATGGTGGGCGGCAATGTGCTCCACAACGCGCGTCGTACTTGAAAAATCCGGCATTTCCCCCGACAAAATCGCAGGCGTTTCTTTCTGCTCGCAGGCGCAGGGGCTTGTCCTTGTCGACAAAGACGGCGTCGCAATCCGCAGAGCCTTTTCTTATATGGATCAGCGCGCGAGAAAGGAAATCAAGGAAGGCATTTCCTACGGGCTTCAAATCGCAGGCGCAAATATTTTCAAACTTATCCCCGCACTTATGATTACGGGCGCGGCACCCGTCAGCGTCAAAGACCCCGTCTGGAAATATAACTGGGTGAAAAATAACGAACCCGAAAACTTTAAGCGCGTTTACAAATGGCTGGACGTGAAAGAGTATCTCATCTGCCGTCTGACCGGCGAATTCGTCATGACGTACGACAGCGCATTCGGCACGCTTTTGCTTGACCTTAAAAACAAGTGCATCAGCAAAAAAATGTGCAAAATGTGCGGCGTGAATTACGACCACCTGCCAAAACTTATCGCGTCGTCCGACTGCGCGGGCGAAATCACCGAAAAAGCCGCGAAAGAACTTGGGCTTGTCAAAGGCATCAAAGTCTTCGGCGGCGGTATGGACGCTTCTCTTATCGGCGTCGGCGCGGGCAGCACGGAACTTGGCGAAACTCATATTTACAGCGGCACTTCGGGCTGGGTTTCGACCGTTACCGACAAATCCGCCGTGGACGTAACCACAATGATTGCGGCAACCGTCGCGGCACAACCCGGCAAATTTAACTACTTTGCGGAACTTGAAACCTCGGGCAAGTGTCTGGAATGGGTGAAAGACCATATCGCTTTGGACGAGGTCGGCATTTACATTCAGAAAAAACACGTCGCGGAAGATTTTGAATCCAAATATCTCAACCTGTATCAATATATGACAACCGTCGTCGACGATATCCCCGCAGGCTCGGGCGGCGTAATTTTCACACCCTGGCTGCACGGCAACCGTTGCCCGTTTGAGGATCCGAACGCACGCGGTATGTTCTTCAACATTTCGCTTGACACCGGAAAAACCGAACTTATCCGCGCGGTGCTGGAAGGCGTGTGCTATCACAAACGCTGGATGCTGGAAGCAAGCGAAAGGAAAGTCAAAACGTCAGACGTCATTCGTTTTGTCGGTGGCGGCGCGCTGAACGACTTTACCTGCCAGCTCCTTGCCGACATCACGGGACACACTATCGAAACGGTTGACAGCCCGCAAAACGTGGGCGCGGTCGGCGCGGCGGTATGCGTTGCAATCGGGCTTAACCTTATTCCTTCGTTTGACAAAGTTAAGGACTTTATCCCCGCAAAAAAGACGTTTAAGCCCAATTTAAAGCTGAAAGCGGAAGTTTACGATAAGGGCTTTGAAGTGTTCAAAAACCTTTATAAGGCGAACAAACAGAACTTCGCACTGCTTAACGGCAACCACAAATAAGAGTTATGTCGCACAAAACGGACGCATCCCTGCGTCCGTTTTTATTTTGTTTTTATCGTATATAATTATTTTTATTATTATATAAGCAAAAAATTTTTGAAAATGTTTGTTTTTTGCTTTACAAAACCTTTTTTATATGGTATTATCCATTCATAACACTTTATTACGCTAAATTACTAACGCGTTAAACCGAGGTAAAAATATGAAAAAGAAAATCACCGTAATTGTTTCGATTATTTCAATAGTTTTCGTGATGGCGTTTGCGCTTGCAGCCTGCAACAAGGAAACAAAACCCGGCTACACCGCGCTCTCGGCGCAGGCAGACGTTTTCAAGGAACTCAACTCCAAAACCGCCGACGTTGGCATAATGGACTACACGATGGCGAACTATCTTCTGAGCGTCGACTCCGCAATGGCGAAAAATCTGATGATTGCCGACGTGGAATTTGAAAAGGAATACTACGGCATCGCTTTCAGAAAGGCAGCCGACGGCAAATACAACGCGCTCACTGACCTTGTCAATCAGGTTCTTGTTGAACTTAAAGACGCCGACTACAAAACAATCGCCGACAAATACGGCATTTCCGCGGCAACGCTCGACCTTGTCTACTCCAAACCCACGGGCGAAGCGGACAATACGGAACTTGACTATATCAAAAACAAAGGCAAAATCGTCATCGGATTCACCTTGAACGCGCCCATGGCTCTCGGCTCGGGCGACAAAACGACGGGCGGTATCGACACCGACCTTGCAAATGCGGTCTTTGCAAAAATCAGCGAGAAAGTCGGCAAGACAATCGCGGTTGAATTCAAACTCATCGATTGGGGCAAGAAGGAATCCGAAATGGAAGCAAAAACCATCGACTGCGTATGGAACGGTCTGACCGTAACGCCGGCACGTGCCGCACAATGGTCGATAACGATGAACTACCTTGAAAACAAACAATGCGCCGTCGTCAGAAAAGCCGACAAAGATAAATACAACTCCTACGACGCTTTGAAAAAAGCGCGCATCGTGGCAGAAGACGGCTCGGCAGGCGAAGACGCCGCAAAAGAAATTCTCGGCATAAAATAATTAAACAAAAAAATACTTTTTCGATTTCGCCGTGCAAACGGCGAAATCTACCTTTTTTACGGACTTATAAATATGGTTTTATCGGCAGCAACAATTTCATTTTCGGAAGTGACGAGGCAACTTTTCACGGGGTTCGGGACGACGTGTCTTCTGTTTATTCTGACACTTGTCCTGTCCGTGCCTTTGGGGCTTATCGTCTGCTTCGGCTCGATGTCGAAGTTCAAACCGCTTCAATATCTTTCAAAACTTATCGTATGGATTATCCGCGGCACGCCGCTTATGCTTCAAATCATCGTGGTATTTTACGTGCCGGGGCTTTTGTTCGATTATCCGATGCAATCGCGATTTACGGCGGTACTTGTGGCGTTTGTGATAAACTACGCCTGCTACTTTTCGGAAATTTATCGCGGCGGGATCCAGTCGATACCGCGCGGACAAACGGAAGCGGCGGCGGTCTTAGGCATGAAGAAATCGCAGGCATTCTTTTACGTAACCCTGCCGCAAGTCGTGAAGCGCATTATGCCCCCGATGTCCAACGAAATAATCACGCTTGTCAAGGACACGTCGCTTGCGCGCGTCATCGGCGTTGTGGAACTCATCAAATTCAGCGAGCAAATCGTCAACAATTACGTCGTGTTGTGGCCGCTTTTCTACGCGGGCGTATTTTATCTCGTATTCAGCGGACTGCTCACTCTTCTTTTCCGCTACATCGAAAAGAAGCTGGACTATTATAAGGTATAAAAAATGGCAATACTGGAAGTTATAAATTTGAAAAAATCGTTCGGCGCGCAGGAAGTGCTGAAAGGCATAAATTTTGAAATGGACAAAGGCGAAGTCGTGGTGATTATCGGCTCCTCGGGCAGCGGAAAGACGACGCTCCTTCGGTGCTTAAACTTTTTGGAAACCGCCGACGACGGACAAATTATCGTTGACGGCGAAACTCTTTTCGACGGCGCAAGCGACAAAAACGAAAAATACAACGACCTTCGGAAAAAACGGCTGCACTTCGGACTTGTGTTCCAGCAGTTCAATTTGTTCCCGCATATGAACGTTTTGAAGAACGTGAAAATATCTGCGGAACTACTGGCAAAAGACAAGATAAAACAGCAAATCAAGGAGTTAAAACAGCAAAAAGTGCGCGGTAAAGCGTTGAGTTTGCAAAAAAAGCAACTTAAAGAAGCCGAACTTTCGGCAATCGACGCCCGCGCGAAAGAGACTCTTTCAAGGGTCGGGCTTCTGGACAGGTGCGCGGCATACCCTTGCGAACTTTCGGGCGGACAACAGCAGCGCGTCGCAATCGCAAGAGCCCTTGCGCTCTCCCCCGATATCTTGTGCTTTGACGAGCCGACGTCCGCGCTCGATCCCGAACTTACGGGCGAAGTCCTGAAAGTCATAAAGGGACTTAAAGGCGACAGCACGATGATTATCGTAACGCACGAAATGGACTTTGCAAGAAAGGTTGCCGACCGCGTCGTGTTTATGGCGGACGGCGAAGTCGCCGAATACGGCACGCCCGACGAAATCTTCGACAATCCCAAAACCGAGAAACTGAAAGCGTTTTTGTTGAACTCCACACCGACGTTTGAATAAATTGTAAGCGTTTTTGCTTTTCTTTTTTGAAAATATTTGTATAATAACGTTTATGAACAACGTTGAAAATCACAAGAAAAACAAAGAAATCGCGACGCTTGGGATAACGCTTGCTCTTGTCGTCGTGTTGCAGGCTCTTGCGGAAATCATACAAAAATTCGGGCTGCCGATAAGTTTTGCGCTGGGGCTTATTCCCGTCTTCGTCTGCGGACAGGTTTACGGCGTGAAATTCGGCGCGATCTCGGGCGGCGTATTCGGGCTTGTAAGTTTGTTTATCGCGCTTATTTATTCGGGCAGTATTCCCATGTACGCCGTTGCGATAAACCCGCTCGTATCGGTGCTTCCGCGCATATTGTGCGGCACTGTCTGCGCGCTCGTTTACAAGGGGTTAAGCAAGGCGGCGGCGAAATCGACAAAACCGCGCACCGAAAAACAAAACCGCGCCGTGAACTTTGCAATCGGCTGTTTTTCAACGATTTGCGGCGTTATCACCAACACGATATTGTTCCTTTCAATGTTTCTGGCGTTCGCGCACGGCAAAAACTACGACGGACTTGTCATAAATTTCAAGTGGCTTTTATCAAGCGTGGTTGCAATCAACACCGTTGTCGAACTTTGCCTGTTTGCGGTAATCGTGCCGTCGATAACCGTAGTTTTGAATATTATCGAAAACAAACGTCAAGATGAAAACGAGGGATTTTAACTCTCGGAAGATTTTTCAAATTAAAAACCCTCGCGATTTTGCGAGAGTTTTTTAGGCTTTATTCTTTCTCGTCGTTTGCGGTTTGTTCTTCCGCAGGTTGGTTTTGTTCGTTTTTTGGGGTATTTTGTTCCGTTTCGGTCGGCGCGTCCGTTTTCTTTTTGCGGCCTATCAGCTTTTCAAGTTTCGGGAAAAGCGGGGTGTAGTCAAAAACTTTGTCAAGCCCTTTCCCGATTACCGCGATTATCGGGGCGTTTATCAACGTCGTGACAATCGTCCCAAGCCCCAGACTATGATAACTTGTCGATGCGATATTTTTCCAGTCAAATGTATTCGCGTCCCTGAATATCGTAAGAGCAAGCACCACGGACAGCACCAGAAAAGACAAGTCGAAAACGAGTTTCACCCTGTTGATTTTCAAGGAATATCTGTCGGACAGTTCCGCAACGAAAAGTTCGTGCACTTGAAGCGGCATATACGTCCTGAAAAAGCACGCTACGCCCGCCGCCGTCATCACGTCGCCCGCGATAAGCATAATCCATTTTAAGTACGCTTCCGTGAGCACGACGTTTTTGAAAACCAACATCCACATATCCATCACGTAGCCGTATATCACCGCCACCGCAAACGCCAGCAGGTATCGCCAGTTCACCCGTTGCACGACGGCGCACATTATAAGGAGAATCGCGCCCTGCACAAGATATTCGACCGTGCCCACCGACACTGCCCACAACGGCCTTATCGCCTCGTACACGATAAACGTCGGCGCGGCAATCATCGAAACTCCGAGATCGGCTTTCTTGCTCATCGTCACGCCAAGCGCGACAAGGAATATGCCCAGCACCCACATAAGTTCCGCGGTCTTCGGGATTTTTTTAAGCGGTTTTTTCATTAGTTCACCTTGAATTTTCTCACGATATATTATCACCGCGGGGGAAAAGTTGCAAGCGATTTTCAAAGAAATATGCGCCCTTTCGGACGCATACTTTGTTTTTTGAGATTTGACGCGGTTATTGCCACGTTCCGCTGTTGTAATTATAGGTTTTGTTTGTCACCGCCGCAACCGTCGAGTTGTCCGCATTTACAAACGTCGCGACTTCCGAGATAGTTGCTCTTTCATAAAATGTTCCAGCGTCTATCAATGCCTGCCATGCTTTCGTATCGCCGCTGTCGCCTTCTTTTTCCGTAATCGACAAGATTGCATTGTTTCCTATAACTACTTTTCCGCCGTTACTTCCGAATATTTCGCCCGCTATTCCGCCGGTTGCGTTTACAACGCCCTCAACGTTAAGTTTCGCCGCTCCCTTGTTGGGATAAACAGTACCGCCAAACGGCGTATCCGTAAACGACTTATAAATCAACAACGTTCCAGTGAGATTTACCGTTGCGCTTTTTTTGACGTTTACTGTTGCGCCGGTCATCATTTTGTAGTCGTCAGGCAACGTAAACGTTGTGGGGTTTAAGCCGTCGCCTACGTTAATCGTAAAGTTCCAAGGCATTGGGAATCGAACTTCGTTCATAGCAACGGTTACGGTGGTTGTTACTTTAATTTTAAGCACGCCCATTTTTACTTTTCCCGTCATCGTCAAAGTTGTTTCTCCGATTAAGTTACCTGTTCTTTCATAAGTTGTTGTAATATGCGCGGTAGAATCTTCCATTATCATCATCGCAGATCCTTTCCCGAAAATTGTTGCGACTGCCGTTCTGTGTTTATCCGACGCATATAAATCAAGGTAGCCTTTGTGTTCTGCTCCATATAAAATCGAATAGTTGCACTGAATATTTGGCATTTCATAAATACGGAACGGCGCAATGTTACCTTTTCTATAAACCGTTGCCGTATTTGTTCCGCCGCGATAATCATATACAACAAACGGACTGTAAACTATTGCTCCGCTTCTTGCTTCAATTGTGCCTGCTCCCTTGATATATCCGCGCAAATCAAGATTCGCACCGCTGTTCAGATTTATCGTTCCGTTGTTGATAATCTGACTATGGTTACCCGACGTGTGTCCCGACAAGCCCGGCCCGTTTACGCCCAACAATCCTTGAATGAGAATATTTCCGTAAACTTCAAGCACGGTCGATTCGTTGAGAATAAGTTTTTGTTTTATCTTTGACGAATCGGTGTCAACATAATTCCCAACTCCGTTTCCATAAGTGGGTTTGCCTATCTTTGCGGAACTGTCTTCGTCGCTTGCGAGTTTCAGGGTTACGCCCGCTTTTACCGTGCGATATGCGTTGTCGGCATATATCGCCGTGGCAATGTCAAGCGGTGCGAACGATACTTCCTTTGCGGCGCTGATAAACTCGACCGTATCGCCCGACTTCGAATTGAACAGTGCGTCTTCGATTGTGTAATAGTTGTTGCCGACTTTCACGCCCTTGACCTTTACGTAAAGATAAGTGTTTTCGGGAAGCGCGTAATTGTCCGCCGATATTTCGATAAGGCATGCGTGCGTGCCGGCATCAGTATACGTTTTTGAAGTTTTCCCGTCGTACGTCAAGGAATAAAGCGACGTGTCGAGCGCAACTCCGTTGTAAGTAACCGCCGCTTTTACTTCGTGCGATGTCCCGTCGTAATCGAACCCGACCACGCCGTCTTTCAGCGCGACTTTTGCCTTTTGCAAGTCGATTGCGATATTCAATTCAAAGTTTTCGTAGTTGTCGCTGTCGGCATTGTAGATTGCCGCGTATTCGGGCTTCGTGCATACGGGTTTTTCGCTCGCGTCAACCCAGGTAAATCCTTCTGCGAGCGCGTAATCTTTAAGCGTCTTTGCAGGGTTATATACGCCCGAAAGCGGGTCGTGGACAATGCCCGAATACGTTGCCTTTGCGATAACGACGTTAAGTACGGCGTTTGTCAACGTATAATTTCCGCTCTCGTCCGTTGCCGTGAATGTATACGTTCCCGCGTTTTTGAATTCGCCGTTCGTCGTAACTTTTGCGGATTTTCCGTCGTACGTTGCCGCAGGCATTTCCTGTCCGTCGGGACTATATACGTATTTGTCTTTTGTGCTCCACACGACCGCGATACTCTTTTGGTTTATCGTGAGCGTGCCGGGCACGACGGTTATCGCATAGTTGTCGTTTGCCGAAAGTCCGCCGACCTTAACCTTGTACGTTCCGACGTTTCCGCCTGTTATCCCGTCGACACTGTATCGCGCTTCTCCGGAAAGAACGTCGCCCCCGATAAGCCCCGTTACGTCGTAAGAAAACTCGGGCAGGGTGTCGCCGTAAGTTATTGTATAAGTTTTTACCGTTAACACGACTTCCTTTTGTTTTATCGTAAGGCTGACGAAGCCCTCGTATTCCGCATCGCCGACGCTCGTATCGACAACCTTAAAATACGTAACGTACACGCCCGCGTTTTTGTATTCGGGGGCATCGGTAAGGTCGTAATCTCCTTCTTTCGTGCCGTACGTTATCGTGTATTTCGTACCTTCTTCAGCGGTAACCGAAACGTTGTGGTTTTGTCCGTCGTAAACGACTTCGTGATCTTCAAAATGGATTTTGAAATCGACCTTAACGAACTCGACGGTCAGATCGTACTTTATTACTTCGTAGCATTCGGAATCGAATTTAAGATTCGACTTGTCGAAGTCGTTTGCGGTATATACGCCCGCCTCGTCTTTCGTAATCGTGACGTATCCCGTAACGGTATCGCCCTCCACAAGTCCGACGATTTCAAGTTTTCCGACATCGACCTTATACTCTTTGCCCGTAACGACGCGTTTCGAACCGAGTGTTATCGTAAGCCCCTTTTTGCCGACTTTAAACGTTGTGCCGATTGCGGTGATTTCATAGTTTTTGTTTGCTTCGGCGGTTTTGTCAAAAACGACGCTTGCGGTATAATCGCCTCCGGGTTTTGCACCGACCGTATAGTTGGTTTCAAGCTCGTATGAAAGTTTGTCGCCGTCAAGCACGCCTTTAACTTCAACCTTTGCCGACAAATCGGGCACTTTATCGCCGTATATGATATTGTTAACCTTGTTTATCGTGATTGTCGCCGCTCTTTGCTTGACCGTGAATTCAACCGTGTTCACCGTTACGTCATAATATCCGATTTTTTCGCCGGACACATTGTAAGTGAACGAATACGTGCCGACAGCGGACTTTTTCGCATATTTCGTTTCGGGCAAAAGCTTATATTCCGACTTGTCGTCACCGTTCTTCCAGCCTTTGATTTCATAACCGATTTCAGGCAAATCGTCGCCGTAAGTCAGGTTGCTTATTTCGGCAATATTTACGTTGAGCGTCGCTTTCTTCACCGTGATTTTGTAAGACGAAAAAGTAATATTAAAGTTATTCGTGTTGTAATAATCGTTCGTAAAGTTTTTGACTTCAATCGAACACTCGCCGACGTACGTCGCAATCCCCGAAAACGATATCTCGTTAAGTTTCAGCGCGTAGTCTTCTTTTGCGACCGTGCCGATTTTCGTTTCGCCGACGTATGCGGACAATGAGGGCAGTTCGTCGCCGTAAACAACCTCGTCGTTTTTATCGGGCGTAAACGTTATCGTCACCGCAGCCTTGACTATGTTTATCGTAACGTCAAGCGTTTTTGCGTTATAGTTTTCGTTTCTTTCGACCTTGACGTAATACGTATATTCGCCGACGTCGCATTTCGAAAAGTCGACGATTTCCGAAGAAAACGAAACGCCGTCCGTGCCGTAAAACACTTTGTCGCCGTCTTTAAGACCGTCGATTTTGATTTTCGCATTCTCGTCGCCGTAAGTAAACGTGCCGCCCGTTACCGTGATGCCCGAAATGTCCGTGCGGGATACGATAAGCGTTTCGCCTGCCGAAAAGTCTTTTTCGACAGAGCCGCAGTTTTCCACTGACGCGACGATTTTGACGCTTGCGACGTATGTTCCGGCGTCGGGATTTTCAATCGTTATCGAACCAGAAGTCGTCGTTTGCTTTTTATATTCTTTTCCGTCTTTGAGAATCGTCCACTCGTATTCGTAATTTACGCCGTCGTACGTATCGCCCGACACCGTGAACGTTGCCGATTTTTCGCCGTAAGTAAAGCCTTCCGGCACCGTAATCGCCGTATTATCACCGATTGCGGAATCCAAAAGCCTTAATTTCAGCGTAAGCGTAACGTTTTCAGACGGCATTGTCGGCAAATCGAACTTGGTGATTTCCGTTCCGTCCGCTTTGTACCAGCCTTCGTAATCCAGAATTGTACCATTGAACGTCGCGGCTTTGTCTGCCTTTTCAAAATCGCTGTCGATGGACGCGCCGTACTCGACCTCCGCCGTGTGAACCGTCGTGCCGTCAAAGTTAATAAACGTCAGCGTGAACTTCTTCGTTTCAAACTTTGCGTTGACGATAAGGTCGCTTGTGACGTTGTCGAACGGTTTGTCCCATCTGACGAACTTTTTCGTCGCGGTATCGAATACGTTCGGCGGAGTTGCGGCAAAGCCGTGTTTCACCATTTCGGTTTTGAGCGTCGTGTCGCCGTTTTTGAAAGTGACCGTATACTCGTTAAGCTCGTACACGGCGGAAACTTCAATATCGTCCGTCACCTTTGAAAAGTCTTTGTCCCATTTTGCAAAATGCATGCCTTCGGGCGGCGAAAGCCGGGCGGTATCGGGCGCGGTCGCGGCGGCTTCGTATTCCACCGTTTGGGTTTCAAGCACCTTTTCGCCGTCCTTAAACGTCACCGTGAACGTGTGGACGTCGTACACCGCGTTTATCGTAAGGTCGCTTGTGATATTTTTAAAATCTTTGTCCCATCCTTTAAAAGTCTTGCCGTCCTTTTTAGGCTTTTCGGGCGCGGTTACGGCAGAGCCGTGCGGGACGTTTGTATAGGCTCTGAGCACCTTTTCGCCGTCCATAAACGTTACGGTGTATTTATTGATCGCCCATTTGACGTAAACCGTATCGCCGTTTTTGACTTTGGAATCCTTTGTAAGCGGCTTCAAAAAGTCCGCGTCGCGATACAGTCTTCCGGTGTATCCTTCTTTTTGAAGACTGAGCGTGAATAAGTCGGAAAACACGACGTTTTCCTTGTAAATACTGCCGTCTTCGTCTTGGATTTTCACAATCACTTTCGTTTGTCCGTCTTTGTCAGCCACGTCGCTTTTGTTGCATGCAAACAGCGTAACAAGCCCGATTAAGAGCACGATACACACGAGCATTGTTTTTAATCCTTTTTTGCTCATTCGACATCCTCCGCTACCACGGGATGAATTTTCATCCCTTGGTTTCCTTGGTTTTTTATGCTTTCCTGCCATGACAGGTTTCTACTCGATTTATTATTGTAAAGGTAAAATCTGAAATCGCCCGCGCCCGCAGCCATAGGCAACATTTTGCCCTGCTTTTGGATATTCTCGTCCTTGCTGTTTTCAAGCACCGAGATATTGACGTCGTACACGCCGAACTGCTTTGTTTCGTCGTTCGCTCTTGTCAGGTCAAGGTACGAATAGTTATATCCGCCGCCGTAAAACGCTATGCCGCCGTGGACGTATTCCGTCCCGCCGACGTTCAGTATTATATCGCGGCATTTCTTATCTACCTTTGCGACTTCTTTCATCATTTCCGCAACGTTCATCGAAAGCCAGTCGTTTGCGTCGCCGGTAACTTCGATAAGCGTGCTGCTGTCAACGTTTGAAAGGTTTTTCCAGTCAAGCATCTTTACGTCGCCGACAATGCGAAGCGCCGACGCATACGAAGTCGCCGCGCAATCTTTCCACGTCGTTATCGTGTCGCCTAACAAGAATTCGCCCGAGAAGTGCGTTTCCATACCGACCGAGAACAACCCCGACGTTTCGAGCACCGAGTTTTTGAGCGTAACGTCGTTGATAAGATAATTGTCGTTAAAGTATTTGTCCGTCTTGTTGCCCTCGTCGTAAGGCGAATAATATTCGTTGTCTTTTTCTTTACGGAGTTTTCTTTGCACTTCGTTTGTCTGTTTCAGCGCGCGGTTGCTGCCGATTTTCAATATGAATTCGCGCGCGTTTGAGAGCACGCAACTTTCAATATGCACGTTTATCTTCTCATCTTGCACGTTAAACGCCGATTTGTCTTCAACAACGGGACTTCCCATTGTAGATCCGCCCGCAAAAATTCTGACGACGGTGCGCCCGTTCGAGACGCGGCAGTTCAACAGTTTTGCGCTTTTTGCGATTTCAAGCGTAGTGCCGACGTAGTTGAGTTTCGACAAGTTGAATTGTCCGTCTTCTTCAAGAAGGCTATCGTCGCTGCAACCTTTCAAGACGACGTTGTTTATAAGCACGTTGTCCGTCCTTACAAGGAAAGAAATGTTGTCCTGTCCTTTGACGCTTGCGGACGATATCGCGACGAAATTCAAAGGCCCTTTGAAAATTTTCGGAATCCCCGTCGCGTCCTTGCACTGCGTGAACTTGTCGGCGTTGATTTCAAAGCCGTTGCCGTAAACGTCTTTTTTGAACTCGATAAGGTATTGGACATACTTGTTCTCGCCGCTGTTTTCAAGATACGTTTTGTCGTACGTGGTTATGAATTTTTTGACGTCTTTTTTGAGTTCGTCTTCGGTCATAGCCGTGCCGTCGTTTTTGACACCCAGCATCACGTCGCTTGTCAGCACGACGATATGCCCGGCCTCTGTCACCGTTTTCAGTTCCTCGTAATTGCCGACGTTTCTGCCTTCTTTGACCGCGCGAAGTCTGATTTTCGCGCAGATGTTCGTGCCGAAGTATTGGTTATAATTTTTGAGTTCCGCATTAAGCGTGGTAAGCCCCGTGCCCGTCGCCCTGATTTCCGCAGAAACCGCGTCGGCGTTCGTCGCCGTTTGCGCCTTGCAGGAAAAGAGCGAATTATCGTCGGAAAACGCGACGTTCATAAATTCGTCCGTGAACGTTTCGGCGCCCGCTTCCGTGACAACCCTTACGAAAATCGTCCTTGTGTCCGGTCTTCCTTTGTGGTTTTTGCCGCCGATTGTCAGTATGTTTTCGATGCCGTACTCTTTCGCGCTGTCCGCAAACTCCATCGAATACACGTTGGGCACGACGCGGATTGTCTTTTCGATTTCTTTGATGCCTTTTCCGTCGTGCTCGGCAGTGATTTTGATTTTGGCAGAGCCCCTTTTCGTTGCGGTAATAGTTGCAAACTGCCCGTGTTGTTCAAGGGTTATTACGTCCAAGCCGTCGATTATTTTAAATGTCACGTCCGCGTCGTCATCGCTTTCGGAATATGCGACGTAGGTGACTTTCGTGTTATTTTTTTGCTTGATTTCGTCGCCTTCGCCGTCATAATACGACGTACGCACGTCAAGGTTATATTCGGCAAACTCCAAAGAAAAGTCCGTTGCGCCGACCTTTCCCGAAATTTCTTCGTTCAAAAATTCTTTGTCAAAAGACAAGGTCAATACGAATTTGTTTTCGGAAATCCTTTCGATTCCGCTTGCCGTGACTCCTTCGGGCAAAGTAAGGTCGGATATTTCAAGGGCGTCGTTTTTGCTTTCGACGAAAAGTTTTGCCGTTGTTGCGTTGTTTTTCACGGTGACTTTCGCGCCGCTGCTTTTTCCGTTGACCGCAAAGCCCGTGCTGTCGGTATCGACGTTGACCTTGACGGTCAAAACCTTTTCAAGCCCTTCCCGTCCTTCGGGACAAGTAATTCTGACCTGCGTCTCGCCCGAAAACAGCGCCTGCGCTACGCCCGTGACGGCGTTGAGTTTCAGAATGTGATTGTCGCCGATTTCTTCAAATATCCTTGTTTCGCCCGAAAGGTTTTCGGGGTAAAGTTTTGCGCCGAACACGTAGTCGCCGCCTTCGATTTCGACGATGTCGTCGCCGACTTCGATTTCGACGATTTCGCCGCCGTCTTCAATCCTGTTGACAAGCGGAAATATTTTCAACACTTTCGTGGAATATGCGGAAACTATGACGCTGTCCTTAAATCCTTTTTCGGCGGAAATCGCCGTGATTTTCACCTTTCCTACGTTATCTATATGAAGTTTTCCGTCGATTATTTCAAATCCGTCGGGGGCTTCGTCGCCGCCGACGCCCGATATTTCAAGCGAATATTTCTGATTCCTTGCGTTGACGGGCTGCACCTGCGCCAAAAACGCGATGGGGTCGTAATCGGCAACGTCCACGTCGATAAACCCGTCTTCGTTCTGCGTCGTGATTTGTATGCCCGTCACGGGAATGTCCGCGTAAACGCCCGCCGCTTTTCCCACGGAGAACAGCGCGATCAGAAACACAATCGGTATTATCATTATAAGCGCGATTATTTTCTTTTTCATATCAATCCCCCTCCGTTACTCTGTCAAAGCGGGCTTTTATCCCGATAAGGTAATATAAAAGCGAGCCGACAAACTCCGCCGCCGCGCACACGCTCACGAAAACGTAAGTAAACCAGCGCATATCTTTGCCCCTGACGTTCGACAATACGTTGACGAAAAGGGGTATTCCGCCAAGAAGCATCGCGGACACAATCCCCAGCACGACGATTATCGACACGTTGTTGTTGCTTTCTCTCACGACGTTGTCTTCTTCCAGCGAAAACTGCGGACTGTTCAGATCCTTTCTTGTGGCGTACAGTATCTGCGACAACGCCATCATCGCGCCGACGAAAAACACGAATACGCCTTCGCCCGCCGACACGTATTTTTTTGCAAGAAGCACCGTCGCCGCAATGCCGACGGATATGACCGCCACCGCAAAACTGAGTGCGATTTTCGCGCCCATAATCTCGTTTATCGAAAGCGGCAACGTCTTTTCGACGTAAAACGACTTCCCGTCGCGACTGACGTTCGTCGCGCAGAACGTGTTAGTAAGCGCGCCGAAAAGCACCGTGAGCAAAATCGCCAGCTCGAAATCGCTCTGAACGAAAACGAGCGACGACAGGAAGTTTTTGCCGATGCCCATACAAAAATATACCATAAGCGGCATTATCGCCGCCACCGTGAAGTACTGCACCGCGTAATCGGGCGTGAACAACACGAGATTGAATTCCTTTTTCAAAAGACTTAAAAACGGCGGGAGTTTTCTTGCCGCGGATTTTTTTGCAAAAATCATTATTGCGCCCGCCGTCGCGCGCGTTTTCATCGCCTTGTTGTACAAAAGCGACGTTATGAGAATGCCGATTGCGCCCGTCGCGACGGTTATCGCCACGATTATCCCCAGATTTTTCCAAACGTCCGTTTTCAGTGTGAACGCCGCGATAAAGTTTGCGGGGACAAGGTTTCTCGTCAACGAAATTATCGTCGTCATCGTCTTTTCGGAAAAGAAAAACTTGATTTCGCCCGTTGACATAAGGGTTTTTAAGAAGTCGAGCACCGTCGCATAGCAATAAAACAGCGCAAAAAGCACCAGCGTTACTATCACCAGAAGGCAAACGTACTTCGACGAGAAAAACTTTTTGACGTAATAATACGGCATCGCAAGCACGCTCGACACCGAAAGCGACATAACGGGAATAATAAACGCCGCAAGCAGCCCGAGGATCACGTATCCCGCGCCCTGCTTCGTCACGCTTGCGAACACCGCCACGAACGGCACGAGAATCACAAACGCCGACAGCACCTGTTTTGCGTAAATGAAAATGATTTTTGAGTACAGTACGTCCGACGCCTTTATGGGAAGAGTCTGGATAATCATTCTGTCGTCGCTTTCAAAAATCGCGCGGTTTATTGCTACGACTCCACCGATAACGTCGACCGCGAAAACGAATTCGTACACGAACGTCATTATTTCATATTGCCGCGCGCGCACGTCGCGCACGCCGTTGAGCCTGATTTCGGTATATTTCGCGACAAACGCGCCGAACACCTCGATAACGACGTACATAATAAACGCCGTCATCACAAGCGTAAGCAACGCGCCGACGATATCGATGCGTTTTTTGTCACGCTTGAAATAAGACAACTTTTCGGTCATCTGTTTTTTCAGAAGTACGCCCAGCATCAGTCTTCCTTATTAGTATCGTAATACTTTTCGATAAGTTCGTCGCCGTCGAATTTGTCCTTGCCGGTGACGATGATTTTTTTGAGTTCGCCCGCGGCAATTATAATCACCCTGTCGCAAACCCTTTCCACGACGTCGAGATTGTGCGACGAAAACAAAATGGTTTTGCCCGTCTGCACGTACTCGCGCATATAGTTTATGACGGCGTTCTGCGTGCGGGGATCGAGACCGAGCATCGGCTCGTCAAGAAGCCACAGCCGCGGCTCGTGAATGAGCGAACCCATCATACATATTTTCTGTTTCATTCCGTGGGAGTATCCCGAAATAAGTTTGTTTATGCTGTCGCCGAGTTTGAATACCCCTTCCAGTTCCTTGATTTTCTCGTCGCGCTTTTCGTACGGCACGCCGTAAACGTCGCTCATGAACGAAAGATATTGCATACCCGTCATTTTTGTGAACACCGTGTGATTGTCGGTGACGAAAGAAAAATTGCGTTTTGCATCCACGGGATTTTTCGACACGTCGTACCCCGACACGGTTATCGTGCCGGAACTTAACGGAATCATTCCCGTGATGCATTTGAGAGTGGTGGATTTTCCTGCGCCGTTTGCGCCAAGGATACCGACGACTTCCCCTTCCGCACAAGAAAAGGAGATGTCTTTTACGGCATAATCGGATTTTTTGCCGTACTTTTTGAAAAGATTTTTTACTTCAAGCGGCAACGAGCCGTCGATCGGCGTGCCAAGTGTTTTTTTACTATTTTTCATTGCGTCCCTTATCTTCAAGTAATGTATCGCGTATGCACGCGTGCGTGTTCTAATAAAAATTATTAGATACCTTATCATATAACCAAAAAACATATTTGTCAACGATAAAACCGCCCGAAACGCCTTTTGTTTCGTTATTCAACTTTTTGTATAGTATTTGCAAAAAATAAATATCGCCGCTCTTGACAAATAAAAAATATGGTTTTATACTATATTTACATACCCCCGCAGGGTATATTGAAAATTAACGGAGAATAACAAAATGGAAAACGTAAAATGCGCCGAAATATCGTGCGCCGATTGCTGCCGAAAGAAGCACACGCCGCGCGACGAAAAATCTCTCAAATGCCTGAACGACAGGTTAAACCGCATAATCGGACAGTTAAACGGCATAAAAAATATGTTGAATGACAATCGTTATTGCGGCGACATACTCGTGCAGTTGTCCGCCGCCGAAAGCGCGCTCTCCTCCTTCGGGTATGAAATTCTGTCCGACCATTTCAAAACCTGCGTCGTCGAAAACGTGAAAGACGGAAACACCGCAATCCTTGACGAGGCGGTTGAACTCATTAAAAAACTGAAATAGTTAAATTATGGAAAAACTTAAATTCAACGTTTACGGTATGAGTTGCTCGGCGTGCGCCGCGCGCGTCGATAAGGTCGTAAGGGAACTTGACGGCGTAAAAGACGTCGCCGTGAACCTTCTCACAAATCAGATGGTCGTCGACTTTGACGAGCCTGCCACTGTCGAAAAAATCGAACGCGCCGTTTCGGGCGCGGGATATAAAGCCGCTCTTTTTAACGACAAATCGCAAAAAAAGGAAAAACTGAATCCGCTTATCCGCTCGATAATCCGCCTTGCCGTGTCCGCCGTCCTGCTTATCCCCCTTATGTACGTGTCGATGGGCGGCGTTATGTTCGGCTGGGACATGGGCGCGCTGAACGGCAACCCGATGGGTATCGCTATATACGAACTTGTGTTCTCTTTCGTCATACTTGTCATCAACGGAAGATTTTTCGTGAGCGGCACAAAGGCGATTTTCCACCGCGCGCCGAATATGGATACTCTTGTGTCGATGGGCAGCGGCATTTCTTTCGTATACAGCGTCGCGCTTATGATTCGCGCAGGCGTGAATACCGCATATCTTCATCATCTTCCGCACACGTTATACTTTGAGTCGGCGGCGATGATACTTGTTCTTATCACCCTTGGAAAAACGCTGGAAATTTACAGCAAAGGAAAAACCACGTCCGCGATAAAAGGGTTGATGAACCTTGCCCCCGAAACCGCAAGGGTTATTAAGGACGGCGAAGAAAAAGAAATTCCGCTGTCTTCACTTTCGACGGGCGACGCGTTTGTCGTACGCCCCGGCGAGAACTTCCCCGCGGACGGCGTAGTATTGTCGGGGAGCGGCTCCGTCAACGAATCGGCGGTAACGGGCGAAAGTATGCCCGTCGATAAATCCGTCGGCGATAAGGTTATTTCCGGCACGACGAACGTCAACGGTTATATCACCGCAAAAGCCACTTCCGTCGGCGGAGATTCCACGCTCGGGCGCATCGTCAAACTTGTGCAGGACGCATCCGCTTCAAAAGCCCCGATTGCAAAAACGGCAGATAAAGTGTCCGGAATATTCGTGCCAAGTGTCATTTGCGTCGCAATCGTTACTTTTATCGTGTGGATTGCCGTCACGAAAAACTTTGCGACTTCCCTTACGCACGCAATATCCGTACTTGTCATAAGTTGCCCGTGCGCCTTAGGTCTTGCAACCCCCGTCGCCATTATGGTCGGCAGCGGAAAAGGCGCGAAAAACGGACTTTTGTTCAAGACTGCAACCGCCCTTGAAGAAGCGGGAAAAACAGATATCGTCGTTCTGGACAAGACGGGCACCATAACGAAAGGCACGCCTGTCGTCACCGACGTTTCGGCTTTGTCGGGTGAGTCCGAAGAAGAAATTATCGCGCTTTCCGCAAGCCTTGAAAAAGGCAGTTCGCACCCGCTTGCGACGGCGATCGTGCGCTTTTCGGAAGAAAAAAACATAACGGTTTTCACCCCGGAAAAGTTTGAAAACCTTTCGGGACACGGCGTGAAAGGAATCGTGAGCGGCGACGAAATCGTCATCGGAAACGCCGCCCTTATGAAAGATATCGGCGCGGCGGCAAACGACGCTTTCCCGACGGGCGAAAAGTTCGCGCGGGACGGCAAAACCCCGTTGTACGTTGCGAAAAACAATAAAATTATCGGCGTCATCGCCGTGTCGGACGAGTTGAAACCAGATAGCCCCGGCGCGATAAAACGAATGAAAGAACAAGGTCTGTTCGTAACCATGCTTACGGGCGACAACGCGCTCAGCGCAAATGCGGTTGCAAAAACCTGCGACGTCGACTGCGTTATCCCGGACGTTCTTCCCGACGAAAAAGACGCCGTTTTGTCAAACCTTCAAAAGTACGGAAAGGTCGTTATGGTCGGCGACGGAATCAACGACGCTCCCGCCCTTACCCGCGCGGACGTCGGCATTGCAATCGGCGCGGGCACCGACGTCGCAATCGACAGCGCGGACGTCGTGCTGATGAAATTGGAACTTTCGGACGTGCCGCGCGCGATAAGCCTTTCCCGCCGCACCCTTCTGAATATCCGCGAAAACCTGTTCTGGGCGTTTATTTACAACGTCGTGTGCATTCCCATCGCCGCAGGCGTGTTCTCTCCGCTCGGCGTTACGCTGAATCCCATGTGGGGCGCGGCGGCAATGAGCCTTTCAAGCGTATGCGTCGTGCTGAACGCGTTAAGACTTAATCTTATCAACCTTGACAAGCCCGTAAAACACAGGAAAAAAGTCGTGAAAATCGACGTGAACGATATTTCAAAAACCAAAAAAACCGAAATTGAAAAAGGAGAACAAAGTATGAAAAAAACATTGAAAATCGAAGGTATGATGTGCGCGCATTGCGTGGCTCACGTGAAATCCGCCCTGCAAAAAGTCGACGGCGTCAAAGACGTCGAAGTGTCGCTTGAAAACAAAACAGCGGTCGTAACGCTTACGTCGGACGTAAGTAACGACGTGTTGAAATCCGCGGTAACAAACGAAGGCTACGAAGTCGTCGAAATAAAATAAAAAACCGCCAAAAACCACTTTCTCATCAAAAACAAAACTTTAATTTGTCGTTTTTGAAAGATAAACGTCAAAAAAAGAAGGGATAACGCTTTTTGCGTTATCCCGATTTTTATTCCGAAAGTTCCGTCCACTCGGTTATCAGCGGATCAAGTTTTTCTTCAATCGTTTTTATTTCTTCTTCGACCGCCATTACTTTTTTGTAGTCGGTGTTGACGGTTTCGTCGTCGAGTTTTGCCTGCGCCCGGCTTAGTTCTTCTTCAAGCGCGGTGATCTTTTTTTCCAAAAATTCGACGCGGTGTTTGCGCCGTGCTTCTTCCTTACTTTCGACGTAGCGTTCCCCGCCCGTTTTTTTGGTCTTTTCGGGTTTTTCCTTTGCGACTTCTTCCGCGGTTTCTTTTTCTCTTTCTTCGTACTCGTCGAAAGTGCCGTCGAAGTATCTCACCCCGCCGTTTTCAAACACGATAAGGCTTTTTGCAACGCGGTTTATAAGATACCTGTCGTGCGACACGACGATGACCGTGCCTGAAAAATCCATCAGAAGTTTTTCAAGGGTTTCCTTGCCGATGATGTCCATGTGGTTGGTCGGCTCGTCGAGAATCAGGAAGTTGGGACGACGGCGGAATATTTTTGAAAGCGCAAGGCGCACCTTTTCGCCGCCCGACAAATCTTTGACGCACTTGAAAACGTCGTCGCCCGAAAGCGGCGGAATAAGCCCCGTTATCGTTTTAAGTAAAGTAGATTTGCCCGTGCCGTTGCTGCCGATCACGCCGATTTTCTGTCCCCTTTCGACGGCAAGCGATATTTCGCCCAACGGTTTATCGTATCCGAAAACAAGGTCTTTCACAAACAGCGCGTCCCTGACGCTTTCGTACTCGGGCTGGAAAGACGATACAAACGTCGAGGTGTCGAAGCGGCGCGGGGTTTCGACAGTACCAAACCGCTCGATTTCTTTCAGTTTCGACTGCGCCATTGCGGCTTTCGTCGCCTTGTAGCGGAATCTTTCGACAAGTTTTCGGAGCCTGTCGATTTCGGCGGATTTCCATTTTGCGTCTTTAAGCGCCTTGTCGTACGCCTGTTGTTTTTGTACGAGAAACGCCGTGTAGTTGCCCTTGTATCTTGTTGTGACGCCGTACTCGATTTCGTAAACGACGCCGACGATGCGGTCCAGAAACATACGGTCGTGCGACACGATGACGACCGAATTTTTATAATTTTTAAGGTATCCTTCCAGCCACTCCACCGCGGCGATGTCAAGGTGGTTCGTGGGTTCGTCCAAAAGTAAAACGTCGGGTTTTTCAAGCAGCAGTTTCATAAGCGCGATTTTTGTGCGCTGTCCGCCCGAAAAGCACGAAAGTTTTTTGTCAAGGTCTTCGGCGGAAAACCCGAATTTACTCACCGCCGTCAGATATTCCTTTTTATAAAGGTATCCGCCGATATTTTCAAACCTTTCCATTGCGCGCGAGTACGCGCCGACGTTTTCGTCCGACGGGTTTTCGCTCATTTTGTCAAGAAGGATTTGCAATTTGTTTTCAAGCCCGACGACGTCCTTGTACGCCGACAAAATTTCCTGCCGGAGAGTCAGGTCGTCGTTCAAAGACACCTGTTGAAGATATCCGATTTTCGGCGCGCCCGATATCGAAAACGAGAATTTTTCGTCGCCCGTGCCGGACACAAGCGGCACTTCCCCGCTAATGCACTTCAATATACTGGTTTTTCCGGAGCCGTTCCTTCCGACAAGCGCGATTTTTTCCTTGTCCGACACCGAAAAATTTATTTCGGAAAGCACCGTATTGCCGTCGTACTCGACGGAGCCGTTGATAATCTCGATTCTCATACGTCCGATTATACAAAACTTTTGTTAATTTGTCATTCGTTATGAACACAAGATAATAACGCGCTCTTTACATATTTTAAAATCGGTGCTATAATCCTATCAAACGAGGTAATGATAATTATATGGTCGGTTTAACGTCAAACAATTTAATGAACCTTAGCATGGCGGAACGCTTCGATAAGTTCAAAGAAAAGGGCTTCGGCTCGGTCATGATATGGCTCGGCCCCGACGCCAAAGAATCCGCGGACGAACGCGCCACCCTTGCCGAACGCGCCGGGCTTTTCATTGAAAACTTCCATTTAAGCTGCGACCACCTGAACGAAATGTGGATCGACTGCAAGGAAGGGGACGAACGCATTTCCCGCTTTAAGGACGAAATTGCGGCAGCCTCGAAACACGGCGTGAAAACGGTTGTCTGCCACCTGACGCACGGCGATTTTCCGCCTTTTGTGTCGACAATCGGCACGAATCGTATCGAAGACCTTGTGAAATTTGCGGAAAACGCAAACGTGAAACTTGCGTTTGAAAACGTCATCACGAAAGACCACGTCACCTACGTTCTGGAAAATTTCAAGTCGCCTTACGTCGGGCTTTGCTATGACGTCGGACACGACCACTACTGGCGCGTTCAGGATTGGCTGGGGCTTTTCGGCGACAGGGTTTTCGCCCTGCACCTGCACGACAATTTCGCCGATAAGGATTCCCACTTCATACCCTTTGACGGCAGCATCGACTGGCAGTACACGCTGCCCCGCCTTGCGAAAACGAGTTACCGCGGCACGACCACGCTTGAAACGAAAGACGCCGCCTACGTTTACGACGCCTCGCCCGATAAATATCTGGAACACGCGTTAAGCGTCGGCAACTATATCGACAAATTTCTTGAAAGCAACCGCTGAACGGCAAAATAAAAAACACAAAACCGCATTGGTTTTGTGTTTTCTTTTTGCTTTTTTGGTTGGTTTTTTTCGGTTTTATTGACCGATGACGGCTTTGATACGCCTGACTCCCGCGGAGCTTGACTGTTCTTTCGTGATTTTGAAAGATTTTAAGTCGCCCGTGTTGTTTGCATGCGGTCCGCCGCAAATTTCCTTGCTGAAATCGCCGATGGTATAAACTTTTACCTTTTCACCGTACTTGTTGTCGAAGATACCGATTGCGCCCTGCGCTTTCGCTTCGTCAACGGTCATTTCTTCGCACACGACGGGGATATTCTTTTTGATTTGTTCGTTGACAAGGTCTTCAACCGCCTTTATTTCGTCCGCCGTCATTGCACGGTCGAAACCGAAGTCGAACCTTAATCTTTCGGCGGTGATATTGCTGCCGCGCTGGCGCGCCTCGCCGCCTAGAACTTTCATAAGAGCGGAATGTAAAAGGTGCGTTGCAGTGTGGAGTTTTGCAGTTTCTTCGGAATTGTCCGCAAGACCACCGTGGAATTTCTGTTCCGCGCCCGCCTGCGATTTTTTCTGATGTTCCTTGAACGCGTCTTCGTATCCTTGCACGTCGACTTCGAACCCGTTTTCGTGCGCGAGTTCTTCCGTCATCTCGATGGGGAATCCGAAAGTATCGTAAAGACGGAATGCGGTTTTTCCGCTTATCGTCTTTGTGGGAATGTGCGTGATGACCTTTTCAAACTCTTTCAGTCCTTGTTGCAAGGTGTTGGAAAATCTGATTTCTTCCTTGTCAAGTTCCGACACAATCCTGTCTTTATTGGTCAAAAGATACTGATAAACGTCCTGATATTGCGAAATATACTGTTCCGCAATTTTGGAAAGCGAACGCTCGGGAAGGTCGATAATGCGTCCGAAACGCACCGCACGACGGATAAGTCTTCTCAAAATATAGCCTTGGTCGACGTTGCTTGGCACAATGCCTTTCACGTCGCCGATAAGGAAGGTCGAGGTGCGGATATGGTCGGCGATTATACGCATCGCTTTCGTGACGGTTTCGCTTTCGTCGTACTTGTGTCCCGAAAGATTTTCGATGAGCGCGATCGCGGGTTTGAACAAGTCGGTTTCATAAACCGATTTGTATCCGTTCAGAATGCAAAGCATACGTTCAAGCCCCATTCCCTCGTCGACGTTCTTTTGTTTAAGCGGCGAGAAGGTGCCGTCGGCGTTTTTGAAGTATTGCATAAAGACGTCGTTGCCGATTTCGACGTACTTGCCGCAGTCGCACGCGGGCGAACATTCGTCGGAGCATTTGGGTTTTCCCGTGTCGATGAACATTTCGGTGTCGGGACCGCAAGGGCCGGTAACGCCGGCGGGACCCCACCAGTTGTTTTCTTTCGAAAGGAAGAAAATGCGGTCTTCGGGGACGCCCATCTTTTTCCAGTATTCCGCGCTTTCGTCGTCGCGTGGGCAGTCTTCGTCGCCCTTGAAAACGGTAACCGCGAATTTGTCTTTGTCGAATTCAAGATGATTCAGCAAGAAGTCATACGAGCAGGAAATTGCATATTCCTTGAAGTAGTCACCGAGCGACCATCTGCCCAGCATTTCAAAAAACGTGCAGTGCGTCGGATCGCCGACTTCTTCGATATCGCCCGTGCGGACGCAGATTTGCACGTCGGTCAGACGGTTTCCCGCGGGGTGTTTTTCGCCGAGAAGGTACGGCACGAGGGGGTGCATGCCCGCCGTCGTGAACAATACCGTCGGATCGTTTTCGGGGATAAGCGACGCGCTGGAAATAACGGCGTGTCCCTTTGATTTGTAGTAGTCGAGATAAATTTTGCGAAGTTCGCTGCTTGTAAGATTTTTCATAAATATCCTTAAATTAAATTATCTTCTGATAAATTGCCCTGAACCCGTGCGGCAATACGCCGAGTTTGATGAGATAGCCTTCCGCGCCGTCGCCCTCGCTGACGGTGAGTTTGTCCGCGCCGAGATATTTCAGAATAAGCGAATACATGAGTATGCCCGGGGCGATGATGTCCGCGCGCTTTTCGGGGAGCCCTTTCACGTGGCGGCGTTCTTCCATCGTCATTTTGCTGATTTTGTCGTACATGTTTTCGATGTCGGAAAGCGTCAGCACCGAGCCGTTGACGACGTTAGGATCGTAATTGTCAAGTTGGTTTTTCATTGCCGCCATCGTGGATATCGTGCCGCCGATTGCGATGACGTTGTCAAACGGCGGAATTTCGCCGTATCCCAGAAGACAGTCGTTGATGAACGGCGTCATTTCGATTCTTTCGCGCTCGATTGCGGAAAGCCTGACGATGCCGTACGGCAAGCTTTTGGAATATAATATGTTTTCGCCGTCGCCGACCGAAATTTCGGTGCTTGCGCCGCCCATGTCGATAACGCAGCATCTGCCTTTCGTGCTTGCGCCCAAGAATCCGATTTCCGCCTCGGTCTTTTTGTCCAGAATGTCGATTTCAAGCCCGCAAAGTTCCCTGACTCTGTCGACGAACCTGTATTTGTTTTTCGCGGAGCGCACCGCTTCCGTCGCGTAGGCATAGACGTCTTCCGCGCCGTTTTGCATCGCAACGAAATAATACTCCGCAACGGCCTGAGCCGTACGTTCGATACTGACGGGTTGCAACGTGTTCATCTCGTCCATATTCTCGGCAAGACGCGTCGTGTTCACCCGTTTTTCGACCTTTTCGCCGTCCGTCATCATAAGCCTTACGGACGTGCTGCCTATGTCGATTACTCCGAATAACATAAGTCCCTCACTAAAATAATACAACTATTATAAACAAGTAATAAGAGTTTGTCAATTTATGAAAACTCAATGCATACATTGTTTTTATGGAAAACGAAAAAAGAGGAGCGCTCGCGCTCGAAAACGACCGCCTGACCGTTACGTCCGTTTCAAAAGTGATTTCGTCGGGTGACAAGTCGATTGTATTGATGCAAAACAAGGAAACGTTGACAATCACGGGCGAAGGGCTTTCCGTCACCGAAATCAACCTTGACTCGGGACGGCTTTCGGCAACCGGCAGAGTGAAAGAAATCAGGTTTTCGGAAACGCTCACGAAGGCGGGACTTATCAAAAAGATTTTCAAATGACGCACTCGATAATTTCCGAAAGTTTTATCTTTCTTTCGATGATTCTTTGCGGAATGACGTCGGGCGTGCTTTACGCCTTTATTCGCGGATTGCGCCGCGTCGTGAAGAAAAAGTTTTTCGCACTCTTATCCGACGTTGTTTTTGCGGCGGCAACGCTTATAATACTCTTTTTCGCGCTTGAAAAAACCTGCGGCGGTAACATAAGATTTTACCAAATCGCAGGCTTTATTGCGGGATTTTGTATTGTTGAACTGTTTTTTGCGCTGATTACGCAGCGGCGCCGATCATAATCACCAGCACGTTTGAGCGTATTATCGCAAAGCTGTATCCTTCAAGCCCGCGCCCGGCCTTCTGCATCGCTTCTTTTGCGTAAATCTTCGCCGCGTCCTTGGTTAAGGAAAACGCAAATTCAAACTCAACAATCGTCGATGGCGGGAGCGTTTTCAACGCACGCGCCATTTGCTGTGCCGCCAGATTTTTGTTTGTGATGACGTAATTGTATTCCGTGCCGCTTGACGTATAAGTTTCGTGCGCGTAATAATCGAATTTTCCTTCCGCTTTCGGGTAACCGTGTCCCTGCTTTTCAACGTGGGTGTTTTTCACTTCGTCGTCGGACAACAGGAAGTAGGCGTGCGACAAAAATTCCTTGCTGTCGTCGCCGACGTCGCCCCAGGTCGTGTCGACGAAATACCATTCCTTGTCCCCCGTGCCGTTAAGGTCAAGCAGGACTTTGTTCCAGGCGTGTCCGCCGAAGTTTTTGCCGTCGCTTGACGCTTCGCCGCTGATACGTACGGCGGTGATACCCTCGATTCCGCACATTAAAACGAACGCTTTCGACTTCCCGTCGCAGACGGCGTGCATATCTTTCTTATAAAACTTATTAAGGAATATCCCTTCAAGGTAATATCCGTAATATTTCATTTTCTCGTTAAGGCTGAGATTTCCGCTTACATATTTATCTTCGGCGTTTGCACAGTCGTGGTCGTAGCGCACGTTGTAGATTATGTAGTCGTAGATTGCGTGGACCTTTTCGTATTCGCTCATTTCGTCGGACACGATATAAGACAGCGCGTCTTTCGCGTTATCGTATATTTGTTGCAAATAGTCGGCTTGCGAACCCATAAATACGGGCTGGTAGCCCCACGCCACCGCCTTGTAAAGCATATTGCTGGTCGACACGCTCATCGTTTCTTTCACGCTGTCGATATAAAAGTTTCTTGTTTTCTTTACGTTGTCGTAATGCGGTTTCGAATACGTGTTTTGCACGGCGTCCATAAAGCCGTCGGGCGCATCGTACTCGGGCGAATTGACAGTCTCGATAAGACCTGCCTCGTCGGCGAAGAACCTGAATTTTATCGTGAATTCGTTGCCGCTCGTTTCAAGCGAATATCCCGGGATAATGCCCGACTCTTCAACGCAATCCCTGACGTCGGACACGTCGTTTTTCACGGTTTCGGGCGTCGAGTATCCCGCGTAAAACTTGATTTCCGCGATTTTGTTTTCCAGAACGAAAAGGATAAGGTTTTTAAGTTCTTCCTTGGAAGTTATATATCTGTTTTGCGCGTATCCGCCATAGTCGTGGAAGTGCGAGGCGTAATACCACGCTTCGTCGTGTTCCGAAAGATATACGATGGTTTTTGTTTTCGTGATTTTGTTTATTTCCGCCGTTACCTTATGTTCGCCGCGGTTCGTCGGCTTAAACGAAAAGGTTTTGCCCGTCGAATAATACTTGTCGTTGACGTACCATTTGACGCTTTCGACGTCGGCTTTTGCGGGCGAAAGAGTTGCCGTGAACGTTACCGTTTCCGCCGTGGTCTGGCTGAGATTTCCCGATACGCCGACTTCGATATGGTTTGCGGCAACGTTGTCCTTGACGACGAAATTAACTTCGCGGCTTACTCCGCCCACAACGACTTTTAATGTGAACGTCCCTTCTTTTCCGATTGCGGCAATCGTGTCGTTGACCTCGCCCATGCCGTTTGAACGGATTGTTTCAAGAGTCGTCGTGGAAATCAAATTCCCGCCTTCGTAGTAAACGTACGCCGTCGCGGTTTTGCCAAGAAGCGAGTTGTCGAAATATCTTGCGCGCACGACGATTTTTTCTTCCGTCCCGACGCGGTATTTGTCAAGATATACGAGAAGTTCCTTGTCGGCGCAGAATCCGACGGTTGCGGATTTTCCGTCCGCCGTTACGGTGGCAAAATATATTTCTCCCGCCGTGGGAAGATACGACGCGGTTTTGCCGCTTGCCGTCGCGACTTCTTCGCCCGCGCCGTTCGTGAATTTCCACGAAATGACGGTGGCGGGGTTCGTGCCGTCGTTGAGCGTTGCGGAAAAATCGACGCTTTTCGGCGTTTCGCCAGATTGCAACAACTGATATTGATTTTCAACGCCGATTTTTACCGTTGAAACGTCGGCGTAATCGACGTTTACTTTAAGTTCCGCCGTGTCGCCTTTGCCGTTGGTTGCGGTAATCGTGACCGCGGTTTTGGTTTTCCCGACGGCTTTTATGCTTGTCCGCCCGTATATTTCGACCTTTGTTTTGTCCGACGTGGACAAAGTGAACTCGTCGGTGCGCCCGTTACTGAGCGTTACGTCGTACGTTTCGCCGATTTTCAGCGTTATCTCGCTTTCGGACAGCGCAAACTTCCCTTCCGGGTGCAAAATTCCTTGTATAAGACTGCATCCGCAAAGCGCGGCGCAAAGAAGCGCGACAATCGCGGCAATCAGCGTTATTTTCAAAAATCTTTTGTTTTTCATAGTAAATATATTTTATACTAATCTTGTTAAAAGGTCAATACGATTTTTTCTTGTTAAAGCCACTTCGATGTGATATAATCGGTCTTATGCAAGATACCATTCCTTTTCTTACGACGATAATCACAAAAGCCGAAGCGGACGAGATGAATCCGCTTGTTCTCGCTTTCGTCGGCGACTCCGTACAACAACTGTACGTCAGAACGCGGCTTGCCCTTTCGTCCGACAAAAAATCGGGCGCGCTCCATAAACTCGCAACCCGGGAAATCAAGGCGGAAGCGCAGGCGGATAAAATCGAAAAACTGCTGCCGTGTCTTTTGGAAGAAGAAGTCGCGGTTTACAAGCGCGCAAGAAACGCGCATTATTCGTCGTCGGCAAAAAACGCAAGTATCGGCGACTACAAAAAAGCAAGCGGATTCGAGGCTCTTCTCGGATACCTGTATCTCACGGGAAAACACGACCGCCTGAACGAATTGCTTTCAATCGAATAAGGAGAACTTATGTTAATTACGGGAAAAAACGCAGTGTATGAGGCGTTGCGCTCCGACGCAACCGTTGAAAAACTTTACGTGCAAAGAGGCGAAACGACGGGCGTCGTAAAAAACATAATCGCCCTTGCAAAAGAAAAGAAAATCGTCGTGTCCGTCGTCGATAAAACCGCGCTCGACCGCATCACGCAAAACGCAAAACATCAGGGAGTCGCGCTTACTCAGACGGAGTTTGTTTATTCGTCTTTGGACGACATTTTGTCTTTTGCGAAATCGAAAGACGAGCCGCCCTTTATCGTGATTCTGGACGAGCTTTCCGACCCCCACAATCTCGGCAGCATTATCCGTACGGCGGAGTGCGCGGGCGTGCACGGAATCGTCATCGGAAAGCACCGCGGCGTTACCGTGAACGACACCGTTTTAAGGTGCTCCGCAGGCGCGGCGGAACACGTGAAAATCGCGAAAGTTACCAACGTCAACGACGCGATAAATTATCTTAAATCGCAAAATGTGTATGTTTATTGCGCGGATATGGACGGTGAACCTATGTATCGTGCAAATCTTACCGGGGCAATCGCATTGCTTGTCGGTGGCGAAGACAGCGGCGTAAAACGCCTTTCAAAGGAACTTGCCGACGGCGTAATTTCCATTCCGATGAGCGGAAAAATCAACAGCCTGAACGCCTCGGTTGCCGCCGCCGTCGTGATTTACGAAAAGGTACGACAGGACAGAAAATGACATACGAAACTTTGCCCGACGAGGAACTTGCAAAACGCGCGCAGTCAAACGACTCCGCCGCCGTAAACGAACTGTTGCATCGTCATAAATCGCTGGTCAACAAGGCGGTGCGCCGCTTCTTTTTGCCGTCGGGCGACACCGACGATCTTGTGCAGGAAGGAATGGTCGCGCTGTTCAACGCGATTATGAATTACGACGAAAAAGCCGGCGCGAGTTTCACAACGTTCGCCTACATCTGCGTCAGAAAAAGAATCATCGGTTTAATCAGAAAATCTTCAAGCGGTAAAAATCGCGCGCTTAACGACAGCGTGCCGCTTGACGACGTCGAAATCGCGTCGGGCAATCCCGAAACCGTTTATATCGAAGAGGAGCGTGAAACCCTTTTAATGCGGGAAATCGAAAGCGTTTTATCGGAAGAAGAACAGCGGATTTTTTACGCTTATCTTGACGGCGACTCGTATCGGGAAATCGCCGCCTCTCTTTCGGTTTCCACAAAAAAAGTCGACAACACCCTGCAAAAAATAAGAAAATCGCTGAAAAAATCGTTAAATCGCTGACTTTTTGACCGATTTTCGCTTTACATAAACGAATAAATTATTTATAATAATTGCACGTTGATATATTATCGACGAATTTCCTTGCCTGTTTAAGCAGGCCACAAAGTCCACAAGGAGGTATAAAAAGATGAACAAGTATGAAATCCTTTACATCATCGACAATGACGTTTCGGAAGAAGACAAGGCTGCTCTCGTCGACAGGTTCTCGGACCTCGTCGCAAAACTCGGCGGCACCGTTGACGGCATTGACAAGTGGGGTACCCGCAAATATGCATATCCCATCAACGATAAGAACGAAGGCTACTACGTCTTGATGAACTTTACGGCAGACGCATCCGCTCCCGCCGAAATCGATCGTCAGATGAAAATCACAGACGCAATCGTACGTCAGATGATTATCCGCAAATAACCGCATAAGGGGTCATTTATGAACAAAGTATTTTTAATCGGTAATTTAACAAAGAATCCCGAACTCACCAACACCGGCTCGGGCATTCCCGTTTGCAGATTCACGCTTGCCGTGTCGCGCAGATTTTCCAACAGCGACGGCGTAAGAGATACCGACTTCCTTCCCGTTGTCGTATGGAGAACGCAGGCGGAACATTGCAACAAATACTTGAAAAAAGGCAGTAAAGCGGCCGTATCCGGATCGGTTCAGACCCGCAGTTACGACGCTCCCGACGGAAGCCGCAGATACGTCACCGAAATCGTTGCCGACGAGGTTCAGTTCCTCAGCACCAAGGCCGAAGACGAATCCGCCTCGAACGACGGCGTGTTCGACGACCTTAAAGCCGTTGACGAAAATCTGCCCTTCTGATTTTCGCCCGTATATAGGGCTCAATAATTAAGAGGTATATTAAAATGAGTGAAGAAGTAAAACGCCCCGTTCAGGGCGGCAAAAGAATTCCCAAAAAGAAAGTCTGCCAATTCTGCGTCGATAAGGCAACCGAAATCGACTACAAAGACGTTGCCAAACTTCGCAAATACATCACCGAAAAAGGCAAGATGATGCCCCGTCGTATGACCGGCGTCTGTGCAAAACATCAACGCTTCTTGTCCGACGCAATCAAACGCGCCCGCGTTATGGCATTGCTTCCCTACAAAGCAGACTAATTATTAAACCAATCAAAAACGCACCGTTTCCACGGTGCGTTTTTTTTATTGCGCGCAAGACGTTTACATCTTTTTTTCTTGACTGTCAATAGGACATTCTTGCTATATAGCAATAGACCGTTTTCTTTCGAGGTCTTGTTTTAAATATATGCGTTGACGGTTTTATGGCTGTTCGGTATTTATAAATGACTTTCACGCATATCCGTTGCGAAAAGCAAAGCGGAATAAAACACTTTTGATATAAAACCGCCTTGTTTTATATTGTTGCCCTTCCGGGAGATGCGGCTCACTCTGCGCTTTTGAAATCGCATTATCGGGGGCGATAATGCTCACTCTTTTGCTTGTGTGCGCCTTTTCCCCACGGGTACACAGTATCCCGCGGGGTCCCCGATAACTGCACTTTTGAAATCACATTATTGCAAGCAATAATGCTCACTCTTTTGCTTGTATGCGCCTTTTTCTCCACGCAAGTACAAAAGTATCTTGCGTGGGTTTTGTAATATGGTTCCCTTCCGGGGGATTGCCACGCGTCGTATGCTTCGTTGTTGACCAGTCAATCGTCGCAAGCGACAATCGCCTGTCTTATGCTTGCATACTCCTTTTCCCCGCGAGTACACAGTATCCCGCGGGGTCCCCTGTTTGCGCTCGCAATGACATAAAAAATTCTCCCCAAAACGGCGAGAATTTGATTAAATTATATCTTCCTTAAAACGGCAGAATTTTGATGAGATTTTGACGTTTCTTGGCAAGTTCTTGCGAGCGCGCGTAC
>ERZ1034984.855-NODE-855-length-32092-cov-8.281549_pt1 | contig 32092 bp, 24 predicted proteins | sample MGYA00520589_ERZ1034984 | MGnify/ENA primary metagenome ERZ1034984 (study PRJEB33766, sample SAMN09781790) | gut metagenome | biome: gut microbiome | host: Homo sapiens | place: Madagascar | study: EMG produced TPA metagenomics assembly of the PRJNA485056 data set... | reverse complement strand
TCATTAAGCCGATCTCATATCAACAAAACGCCGGCACCCGGAGACTCCAGGTGCCGGCGTTTTGTTGTTTCAACAAGGCGAGACGTCTGCTCATTATTTCCTATATGTTCCGCCGGCTTTTTTTACAAGCGTGGCACGAGCGTCATCGCTGCTGAAGGCACCACTTTTCCAAGCATAGTCCGAGCACTGGAGTTCGAGTGTGGGCGTATGGCAGAAGGGGCAAACTTGCGTTCCGTCAAAATAGGGCTGCTGGCATGCGTCGCAGAAACGCACCAGTTGGATATTGCTGTACCTGGTGTCGGCGTTGCTGTTTTCGGAGACGTTCGTTTGCTGGGTCGCTTCGGCTTCATGCCTTGCGGTGATGCTGTTTGGCTTAGGCGCGGTGGCGGTGTTGCTGCAAACTGCAGGCTGCAATGGCTGAGCTTTGAGCGCTTTTTCGATTGCCACAAGTCGCTTGTCAACTTCGTCCCTACGCCTTTCATCGGGTAGTGCAATGACAAGCAGCGCGGTGAAGATCGGCGTGCCGAAAATGCCCGTGAGCCAAAGGAGTGCAACAGGGGCGTTACTTGTCTTTTCTTTTGCGATTTCGACGAGAAAAGAAATACCTATGAGCCAGACTATCAGGGTGACAATCAAAAGAATTATTAGTAGCAAATCCATAAAGCGGCGCCTCCTAAACTTGAAGTTGAATAACAAGAGAAGTATAGCGCATGCGCTAAGGGGCTAAGTGATGCTGTTGGATGAGCGTTCCGCCTGCCTTTTGGCGGAGCGTGAATCTGTGTGAGTTTACGATTGATGCTTGGCGCGAGAAGCTCAGGACCTTGTGCCCGCACGTCTATCGTCGCGCCATCTGCCGTGTTTTCACGTATGCACGCATGGGGGCAGAATCACGCCCTGACCATCCCGCCCGCTGTCACCACGGCGTCCATCGCGATGTCGTGAGGTTCGCGGGGCAGGGTGGCGGCGGGTGGTAGAAGCTGGCAGTCGAAGCAGGCACCGATGAGGAAGGGTCGATGGGGAGAGGGTGCTTTCGAGGTGGAACGACGGGCGCTGCCGCTCCGCTTTCCGGATTTACCTGTGTCTCCCGGGCCGTAAACTTCTCCCAGCCAGGCATCGTAATACCCACCGCCATAGCCCAGGCGTGTGCCGTGCGTGTCGAAGGCGAGACCCGGCAAAATGGCAACGTCGATGTCAGCGGGGTCGATTACGCGGTGCGCAAGCTCGGCGGGCACGGCCTCGAGAGGGCGAGAAGGCTCGCGCAGACAGCGGGGAAGCGTCTCCAGATTGGCCAGCTCGGCGACATCTACCTGCACGAATGCCAGTCTGGGGCCACGTAGGGTGATGGGCAGGGCAACAATGCGGGCGGGGCTTTGGGAGATGCTGTCTGTTTCGGGCCCGGCATGGAGTACCACATCCGATGTAGCCAGAATCTTCCTGTGGCCATTAAGTGACTCGTACTCGCCAGAACCGTGTTGTGTCCCCAGCCTGCCTGAGGTTTGGGCAGCACTGTCGGTGTCGGTGGTGGCATCGGTCGTCCCGTCGGGCCCGTTTTCATTCGCAACGAAAGCCTGCACGAACCTGCCCAGGTCAAGCTCGTCTCCATGCGCCAAGTAGCAGGCGGCGATGCGTGCGGTCCCAACTTCGGGCAGCCCGAGCAGCCTCTCGCATACGGCTTCGCTCTGCCGCGCTCGCTCCACCTCGCTCACATTGGCTCGCGCCTGTTTTGCCTGCTTGCGCCGCAGTGCTTTCTCTTCTTTTCGCTCAGGCAGAAATACTTGGGCGACTTGATCCACAAAGCTGTTGAAGGCACGCCCCTGTGGTTGCGACCCCTTCAGCCAAATAAGGCCCACATGGGCGTTCGGCGCAAAGTTAAGAGGCACGAGCACGAGGTCCTGGGGCAGTGGAATATCTTGGGCATAGATAGTGATGCCTCTGCCAGCCTGGATGAGCGGGAGCACACCTGCCAGTGACTGCTGATGGCGCAGTGCCGGCTGCGGGCCATCAGATTTAGTCAATACCTGCAGCAGTTCGTTGGGAAACGCCTCGCTATCGAAGGTGTACACCACACGGCCTGCAAGCTGGCCAATCTCAACAAGCGGTTGTTTTGCAAGGGGGTCGTCGCGACGACTGACTACGTAATGCCGAATCGCACGCAGGATTCGGTACTCGATGGCATCGCCATGCTCCTGCTGCGCGCTCTCGACTCCCGAGACAATGACGTCTGCCTCGTGGTTTGCGAGTACGCGGAAGTGCTGCTCGGGACTCCCCAGTTTGATGGAGCATACGTCGGCATCGGGAAAGCACTTCATGGCGATGCGCAGAACTAGGGAGTAATGTGCTTCGTCATATTCAATCATGCCGCTTGGACAGCCTATGGTGAAGCTCCGGCGGGCCGACCACGGTGCAAGCTCGCGTTTAAGGGCTTGTTCTTCGTCGAGCATGCGTCGATAGTGCTCTTGAGCCACGCGTCCTGGGGTGGTGAGCACCATGCGATTGCCGTCGCGTTCGAAGAGGCGCACGCCAAGCTCGTCTCCTAGCGAGGCGATTTGTTGCGTCACCGCCGGCTGGCTGATGAAAAGCTTGCGCGCCGTTTCAGAGAAGCTCCCGTTTTCTGCAACTTGCAGGAAGGTCTCCACCCGCCTGTCCATGTGCCCCCCATTTCCGTCGCGTGCCAGCCGTGGGATGTAGCGCAATCCCTACACGGCCCCTCGTGCCACTTCGAGCTGGCCCATGACATTAAGCGGACCTATGGCGTCCCTGCAGGACCCCATTGCCGCATGCCCATTGCGAACGTTCTCGAAAGTCATCTATCAGGAAGTATAAGGCATTGCTTATGGAATGATAAGCGAATTCGATTTGATTGTCATCCAAGCTGGGGCCATGATGCGGAACAAGCCGCAGGCAATGCGGCAAAGGGGCCAGCGCCCAATGGGGATAGCTGGCAAAGCAGAAAAGAGGACTAGTATGACTGCAGTTTCTCGTCGCAACTTTATTGCGGGTTCCGCTGGTCTTGCGGGCGTTGCCGCCATGGCGGGCATTGCTGGCGCGGCTCTGGCCGACCAGGCTGCGGCTCCCGCCGAGGACGGCGGCCACGGTGCGGCCGAGCAGCCTGGCAAGAGCGGCTTTTCTTCGTCTACGACCGACGACATGCGTACCGCTCCTACCGACACGAGCTGGCTGACCGCCCCCGAGCCCATCTCGGACGACGAGATCTCCGAGACCGTTGACGCCGACGTCGTGGTTGTCGGCTGTGGTGTCGCTGGTCTGTGCGCCGCACGCGCCGCTGCTGAGGCTGGCGCCAAGGTCGTTGTCATCGAGAAGGCCGAGTCCTATCAGTACCGCTCCGGTCAGTTCGGTGTGTACAACAGCCAAATCCAGCAGGAAAACGGCATGGATTTCGACCCGCGCGCCGCTATCAATGCCATGATGAAGGAGATGGGCTACCGTCCTGACGAGCGCATTTGGAACCAGTGGGCTGAGTACTCGGGCCCCGCGTTTGACTGGCTCCTTTCTGCCTCTACCAAGCCGATCGATTTTATCGACAACACGGCAACGAGCTACAACCCCGACGACATTACCATCCAGGGTACGCACTTCCCCGTGCCCGAGGACTTTGACGCCTCCAAGGAGTTCTCGCCCACGTATCCTGAGGCCACCTGCACCTTCGTGCCCGACCAGGGCGGCATCCTCGAGGAGAACTACCAGGCTGCCCTTGCCGCCGGTGCCGAGTTCCGCTTCAGCTGCTGGGCTCGCCAGCTGACCCGTGACGGTGTTGCCAACGGTACGACCGGCCGCGCCGATGGCGTCATTGCCCAGACGGTGGACGGCACGTACTTTAAGGTCACTGCTGCCAAGGGTGTCATCATGTGCGCCGGCGATTACGGCAGCAACTCCAACATGGTGAAGTACTACTGCGGCGGCCGCACGTATCCGGCTGTGTGGATGAACATGGACGCCGCCGGCAACCCCACCAACGTTGGCGAGGGCCAGCAGATGGGTATGTGGATTGGCGCCAAGATGGAGGACGGCCCCCACGCGCCCATGACCCACACGCTGGGCGGCGCTCTGGGCTGTGACGCATTCTTCCTGGCAAATACCCGTGGCCAGCGCTTCGTCAACGAGGACGTTGCCGGCCAGCAGCTCTCCACGCAGCTTTATCGCCAGCCTGGTGAGTACGGCATCCAGATTTTCGACGACAACTATGCCGATCAGGTCGGCAAGATGAACTGCGCCCACGGCTCGGTCAACCACATCGTCGAGGATGACCCCACGCTTGACGGCTATGGCATGACCATCGGTAAGTACTCCGTTGCCACGCGTGAGATGGTGGAGCAGAGCTGCGACGCCATCGCGGACACCATCGAGGAGCTGGCCGACAAGCTGGGTCTTGACGAGACTGCCAAGGCCAACCTTGTGGCCAGCGTCGAACGCTACAACGAGCTGTGCGAGGCAGGCGTCGACTCCGACTTCGGCAAGACGGCCGAGCGCATGTTCCCCATCACGCAGCCGCCGTTCTACGCTACCAAGATTACCGCTGGTGGCATGCTCGTGTGCCTGGGCGGTCTGTCGATGGACCCCGAGACGCTCAACGTCGTCGACTACGACTACCAACCCATTGAGGGCCTGTTCGCTGCCGGCAACAACATGGGCGGCCGCATCCTGCAGGACTACCCCGTCGCTATCGGCGGCGTGAGCCACGCCACGGCCATGACCTTCGGCTGGCTGGCCGGCACGATTGCCGCCACCGGTGAGTTCCCGGCTGAGAAGACCGAGATCAAGTAAGACAAGCTGGCGGATAATGGCCTGCGTGTTATAGCAGCATGAAAATGGGGGAGGACCCGGCTGAATGGCTGAGTCCTCCTCCTTTGTTGTGTAGTGAGTGCGAGTGCTGCCGCGGCCCTTACGCCAGCCCCGCCTCGTCTGCCGCCTTGACCAGGAACTCCGTCGCGCCCTCGCCGCAAGGCCCGTCGTAGTAGGCGACGAAGCGCTTGTCGGCCAGGTAGCCGTGGACGAGGCCCAGGTAGGCGTCGTGTTCAGGTTCGTTGCCCCAGTTGAGACCCACCCAGTGGCGGTGCATCCTCACGAGTTCGCGGGCCTCGGGGCCGGACGGGTTTTCCGTGGCCATCGCGCTTTTGAGCTGCTCGAGAATCGCGCCCTCAAGCCTCTTCATGTCGTTCCAGGTTGCGGGGTCCATGTCCAGGAGCCTCTCGTTCATGGCGTCGACCGCCTCGTCGCCATAGCGCTCGCGCGCCTCGGCTCCGTAGCGCTCCTCGTTGTCGCGCACCGCGTGCCAGCGCTCAAGCTGGGGCAGCACGGCGCCCATGAGGGAGACCGCCTCGTCGAGGGTCATGCCCGTGTTTTCGGCCAGGCGGGGCGCGCAGTCCTCAATCATGGCCTCCATGGTGGTCTCGTAGGTGTAACGCCCCTGGTCATAGCACCATTTGCAGTAATGGTCGGTCTTGTGGCCGGCCGAGTCGGTTCCGCAGTCCTCAGGCGTGAGGTACATTCCGCAGCTCTCGCAGTAGTGCTCGGGCATCTCGAGCAGGTGGGGGAGCGGCTCGCCGGTCACGGCGGCGATGAGCTTGAGCATGTCGATGCCCGGCGTGACTTCGCCGCGCTCCCAGCGGCTCACGGCTTGACGGGTGACGTAGAGTTTGGCGGCGAGTTCTTCCTGGGTGAGGTTGTGCGCGCGTCGCAGCACAACGAGCTTCTCGGCGAATGCCATGATGGCTCCTTTCGGCCTGGTGTGTTCGCTGTGCTCAGTATGCGCGGCGCGGCTCGACATGCCAAGCAACCGTTCGTTGCGCGCCTTGGTGTCCGGCGCTTCGGCGTCTGTGTCCAGCTCTGCTTCCCTATGACCGCGCGCCATACTCCTGTCTTCGCCCCCAAAAAACAGCGCCCCTGCCTCCTCAGGTCTTTCGACCAGGAAGGCAGGGACGCACGAAGTCCCAGTATGCCGCTGTACGGCTCTATCTCTAGACCCCCATCGACCCCTTTATGCAGGTGATATAGGCGTTGATGCCTTCCTGGGTCAGGTGGTCGCCGTCTTCGGTGAGGTATTCGTCGTGGCCCTCGCTTGCACCGTACCAGTCGATGAGCTGGACGTTTTCATGCTTGTCGCAGAACTGCGCGACCAGGGCGTTGTTCGTCTGGCACCAAGACCCGGCCGAGCGGCCGTTGATGATCCACAGCCTGCGTGTGGTGTCCCCGTCGGCCACGAGCGCGTCGTAGAGCCCCTCGAGGTCCTCAGCTGTAAAGGGCTTGAGGTTGCCGACGTTCACCACGACGTCGGGGCCAAGCACCTTCTGGTCGCTGTACAGCTTAATGCGCTCGGCCGTAGCGGCGATGTCGCGCACGTCGGCCACGTCGATCATCCACTGCGGCAGGTTCGCCGCGAGCCTCTCGGCCGCATCCATGCAGGCGGTGCTGCCCACAAGCGTCACCGGGTACACGGTGTCCTCGTGACGAAGGGGCTTGTAGTCGATGGTGGTGTAGATGAGGTTGGCATAGACGTTGCGGCCCTCGCCGTTCAGATGGATGCCGTCGTCGCTGACATAGTCGTCGTGGCCCTCGCTTGCGCCGTACCAGTCGATGACGCCCACGTTAGAATACCGATCGGCCGCGCGCCAAATCGCCTCGTTGTAGCGCAGATAGTTGGCTGACGGGCCGCGCACAGTGATGAACCACACGTGCTTGTCGGGCGAGATTTCGGCCATCATGGCGTCGATGTCGTCGTCAAGCAGCTGGCCGTTGGTGCCCACGCCAAAGATGACCGTGTCGCCCACCACGCCCGCGTCGCGGTAACCGATGTAGGTGTCGAGCGCCTCGAACCACTGACGGCCGCCCGCCGAGTCGATGAGACCCTGCGGGAACATCTCGTTGAGCTGGGCGTTTGCTCCCAGCGAGACCGAGTCGCCGATGAGCACCACGTCGTAGACGCCCTCGGCCAGGGGCCTGCGCAGCGACGCTTGGGTGAGTACCTTGTCCTCGGGGTTGTCGCCGTTGACAGTGACAGGCGGAATGGCGACGCAGCACGCGACGCTTGCGATGACCAGGCCGCCGCACGCCGCCGTCACGAACGGGGCATGCTTCACCAGGGTGACGAAGTCCTGCAGCGGGGAGGTCTTCTCTTCTTTGTATTCCTTGCCTGCAGCCTGAAGCTGCGCGTGTTCGACCATACTGCCGCGACGTTTGCGCTTGGGAACGCCGTTGCGCCAGGGCATCTCGATGAAGCGGTACGAGAGCTCGGCGACCGCGAAGATGAGTGCGAGCTCGAGCAGGACGACCCACCAGGCCAGGGGAGTGGTGGAGTTGCGCTTGTTGAGCAGCTCCAGGATGGGGAAGTGCCACAGGTAGATGGCGTAGGAGCGCTTGCCGATCCACTCGAGCGGTTTGACAGAGAGGATGCGTGCCAGCATGGTGCCCTGCGGCACGGTGGCGGCGATGGCGCCCACGGTGATGACCGAGCATGCGAGGATGCCGCCGTAATACGAGAACGACGTGTACCCTTCGGTGAAGAGCATCATGGCGACAAGGGCGAGCGTGCAGACCCATCCACCCACGTTGACCAGGGCTTTCTTGCCTGTTGAAAGCGTGCGTGCATCGACGCGCACGGTCTTGTCAAATGGCAGCACAAACGCCAGCCAGCAGCCGATGGTCAGGCTCATGGCGCGCGTGTCGGTGCCGTAGTAGGGACGCGAGGGGTCTTCGCCGGGCACGTACAGGTAGGCCATGAGCGCGGCGGATGCCAGCGTGGCCACGATGAGGCCGATGCGGATGTCGCGGCGCGGGGTCTTTAGCTTGAGGGCCGCCAGCAAAACGAGGGGCCAGATCACGTAGAACTGCGCCTCGATGGCCAGTGACCAGAAATGCGTGAGCGGCGAGGGCGCACCGGCGGCGGCGAAGTACGACTCGTTTGAGAAAATCTTTGCCCAGTTGATGTACATGAAGATGCCCGGCACTATGTCTGGCCGCATCTTGGTCAGCAGGGCATGGTTGAATATGGCCATGAGCAGGGATGTTACGACGACGAACGCAATGACCGTGGGCATGAGACGCCAGATGCGGCGCACCCAGTAGCGCATGACGTTGATGGTGCCGCTCTTGGCGAACTCCTTGAGCAGGCCCGAGGTGGCCAGGTAGCCCGAGAGCACGAAGAGGATTGTGACGCCCAGAAGGCCGCCCTGGCACCAGCTCATGTTCATGTGGTAGAAGATGACGCCGATGGCGCAGATGGCGCGCAGGCCGTCGAGCGCCTTGCTGTAGGGCTTGGCCGGGGCCGCCGCGGGAGCGCTGGATGCTTTCGCCTGTCCGCTGTGGGTGCCGGAGCGGGAGAAGGTGAGATGGGTCTTGTGGTCGGCGACGCCTGCGCCGTTGTCTGCCGCACTAGGCGCCGCGGTTGCCGGGGTTGTCGGCGTGCTCGACTTGATCAAGGTGAGCCTGCGCCTGTTGTGGCCGCGGGCCGAAGGCCGGGAGTCGGCGACAGACACGGCGGGCATGACGGGCTCGAACTGCATCGAAGAATCCGACGGCCCCGAGATGACCCTTTGCGGCGCACGCTCGTGCAGGCCGCTCGCATAGGCGCCGCGGCTGTAGTACGAGAAGTCGTGGCCTGCCATCTCGCGTTCGTAGAACGCGCGGAGGGCTGCGTCATCAAGCTCGTCGCCCAAGAGGGGCAACGAGGGTATGGGAACGTCATTCATGCTGCGGTCGCCTTGTCGTTTGAGTTGTGAGTGGCGACTACAGTCTAGCCCCCTACACGTTGTCTTGCACCTGAAAAGAACGTGAAGAATGATGCTGAAATTGCAATGACCCCTTGTATCGCCAGGTAGATGGCTGTGAAACAAAAATGCTGGTACAAGGCACACTTTTTGAACACGGGAAGACGTACGGTGCTGTGTGATGGGGTTGTCGCATCGGCCCACGGGAAAACTTGTGAGATGGTCTTAGCGTTTCCCCTTGCGATCACAGCTGTCCTCCGTTGTTACCCCACTGCGTCAAACACGCCGCAGATGATGAAGCCCAAGATTGCGCCGACGCTGGCTCCAAGGGCGACCTTGACGGCGGCCTCGACGATGCGGTTCTTGCGGGCGCTGAGGCTGCGCTTGCTTGCGCGGTCGACCGGCTCGCCATTGGAGAAGGCGACGATTTCGCTGTAGGTCACGAGGTCGTGGGCCTTCTTGATGCGGTCACACCATACGGCCAGGGCAAAGGCGATGCCGTAGAGCACCACTGCCAGCACGAATGTCGGGGCGCTGTGCCAGCCCCAGTCGGCGCGTAGCTCTTGAAACGCTGCAAAGAATGCTGCGATGCCTAGTATTGCGAAAATCGTCATCCCGATGGCCAGGCGTTGCATGAGCGCCCAATCGTGTTTGCAGGTTTCTTCCATCTTGCTCACATCTCCCTTGATAAGCTCGTCTACTGTTGTGTCGAACAGTGCGCTCAGCAAAAGCAGGCTCTGCACGTCGGGGTAGGTGCGGTCGGTCTCCCAGTTTGAGATGGTCTGGCGCGAGACGAAAACCGCCTCGGCGAGCGCCTCCTGCGATATGCCCAGTCGTGCTCGCTGCTCTTTGATGTGCTTTGCCAATTCCATCCGTCCGACTTACCTTTCCGTTCGTGTTGCCTTGCCTCGTCGTCTTGCCCGTCAACGACTCAAAGGGTGGCGTAAGGGGCTTCAGGGTACCACCGAATGTGTTTGACATGGGCCTCTGGCAAGTGGGATATGCCTGTCAAAATGCTTTGACATACGCGATGAGCTGGGCTGTTGGAATTGCGTGCGGGTGGCGCTGGGTAACGAGGACCACGTGGAGGAGTGGTTCGGAGCCAGCCCTGTAGCGGGTAGTTTGTTTTCACCTTCTTGCATGGGAGTGCGATGGGAGTGCGGTTCGGCGGCGACTATGCCTTGCCGGGCGCAACGGAGAGCCATCGCACTCCTACATGGGAATGCGGTACGACGGCGGCTGTGCCTGCTGGTGGTGTCGAGGAATTGGGCTTGTGTTTGGTCGCCAGTAGCCGCTGCGCGTGTGGCTCTTGTCCTGCTTCGCTAACGCTTTTGTTATATTGGGCCACTTTGGCACCGTGGGGAAGCATGCTGCGCTAAGGTTTGAACGTGTAGGAGCGTGCCGTCGGGGTGCGTGCCGCTGGGCAGTCGTGTGCCCATCTCCTATTGGATTGCCGGGCGGTTCGTGCGGAAGGTTGGAGTCGGGCGTTTGAACGGCTGGTGTGCCGGTGCCTGGGGACGGCGCTGCATGCCAGCATGGCATCGCGCGTTATCGGAGGTTGTGAGTTGCATTTTCTTGCAGGATTTAGCCGTCAATTTATGCTGGCGCTTGGCTTGTGGCCGATTGCCTCGCTGGTGCTTACGCTGCCGGTACTTGCCATCCTGTACCGTCGCGACGGCAGGCTGCGCTTTTGGTCGGCGTTGGGAGCGTATCTAAGCGTGCTGTATTTGTTGGCGCTCATGTGTTTCACGCTGTATCCGCTGCCGTCGGGCAATACCGGTCTGGGCATCACCTACGGCGTTGCCCCGCAGCTTGATTTCTGGGTGTTTATCGACGACATCCGCCGCGACGGCAAGGTGGCGGTGCTGCAGCTTCTTGCCAATGTCGCGTTCTTTGTGCCGCTTGGCGTCATTGTTGGGCGTGGTCTGCGCAAGGGCTTCGGCTGGGCACTTGTCTTGGGCTTCCTCGTGTCTCTCTTTGTGGAAACTGCCCAGCTTACGGGGCTTTTTTGGATCTATCCCTTTGCCTATCGCACCTTCGATGTGGACGATCTGGCATGCAACACACTCGGGTGCGTCATCGGGTGGTGCCTGGCAGCCGTGATCAATCGGCTGATGCCCGTGCGACGCGACGATGGGTGCGGCCTGACCGTTGAGACGCATCCTGGTATCGTGCGTCGCACGGTGGCGCTGTGCCTGGATATGACGATCGTCGTGTCCGTGACCGGCGTCGTGTGCGCCGGCGCTCTTCTGTGCTTCGTGCTGGGGCAGATTCTTGCCGACTCGCTTACAGGCGTGAGCGCGGCTGCCGTAGGGACGTGGACGGGCGCATCCGCTAGCGATGTCAACTGGATGTTCTGGGTATTCCCGATTACATTCTTGCTGGTAGAAGTTGTTATTCCGTGGTGCCATGAGGGTAGCACGCCCGGAGGCTCCTTTGTGCGCATGACGTGCGAAGAATACCCCCGTAGACCGTTGCGCCGAGTGCTGTTCTATGCCGTGCGTCTGGCGGTGCTCGTGTGCGCGGGTATGTTCGCGCCCGTCGCGCTACCCGTGTTGGCGATCTTCTACGCCGTGACCCGCCGGATGCCGTACGATTACGTGTGAGAGCGCTGGTTTTGCAATAGGATGGGTGCATGCTGCGAAATTAGCATACATTTCAGAAAAACGAAAATCGCGCCAACTGGGGTTTTGATGATTTAACATACATCTCAGCTAGTGAGATGTATGTTAAATGAGATTGATAGAGAGAGACACCCATGATTCGACCTGCCACCGAAGCTGATATGCCCGCTGTGTGGGCGCTCTACAGTGACGCATGTGATGCAATGCTGGGCACGCCGTACGATTGCGAGTGGGTTATGGGTGTGCATCCCACGCGAGAGGGCCTGCTTGCATCCGTGCGGGCGGGGAACCTGTTTGTGGCATGTGAAAGTGACGGGTCGGCGACAGAGGACGGCGCAACGTCGTCGCTGTTGGGCGCCTATGTGCTCAATGACGAGCAGACCAGCGGTTATGAGCACGCCGCCTGGCCGGTGGATGCAGACCCCGATGAAGTCGCGGTCATACATCTGCTTGTAACCGCCATCCAGGCTCGTGGCAGGGGAGTCGCCCGATCGATGCTCGCCCATGCCACTGGAGTCGCTCGTGCCCGTGGAGCTCGTGTCATACGGCTCGACGTGTTCACCAACAACACTCCTGCTATCACCCTGTATGCGTCCGCCGGTTTCGTCGACATCGGGCCCCACGAACTCCTCCTGAGTGAAGGCCACCACCGCACCCTCAATCTGATGGAGTTGGATTTGAGGGAGTAGATTGCCCTTCTTGGCATGTCGCGTCGGGTGCATGTGAATCTCTAGAATGACCATTGCCTGATTTCTTTGATTTCCGTCTCAATTGGACGTGCACCGACTATGCGTGGCAAGGTGTCCGGTCTTGCCTCCGCCCTGTGGCCCATAATCTACAACCCTGAAAGAAATCCGTCCTGAACTTAACGAATACCGTTATAAACTAAACGTGATTCGCTAAGGATAGTATTACTCCTGAGCGAGACACATTAGTTCCAATGAGCTGCAGCGGCTTACAGGACGACTTGGGTGGGCAGCAGGGATAGTATAGGAGGCATCTTATGGCACGGCGGGACAGCCAGAGTGGTGATTCGCGTTGGACGATTTCCTCAAAGCTGAGTGAGCAATGCGTTGCTGCCCAGGGTATTTGCATGGTGGGATTCATCTATTTTCTAATTTCGCTCGTGAGTACCTGCTGGGCGGGATTCAACAGAAGCAAGGAGCTTTTGCCCTGCGTTAACGAGGGATGCCGTCTCGTACTTTGGGTTACGTTGTGTTTTGTGGGCGCGCGGTTCTTTGGGCATTCCAGTAAGGAGGGCGGCCCGTTCCGCGAGGGCAGGGCGCGCGAGCTTAAAGCCATCTCCAAGCTTGCGATTGCTTCGTCGTTTGTGCCCGGACTTGTTACCTGGCTGCTTGGAATGGCGCTGCTTGCTTGCGACGCCGATCCTGTGTTGACCCAGAGCGTTACAACGTTCGGTCAAATTATTGACTTCCCCTCACTTTACGCGGGTTTTATCATCGGTGCCTTTGCGCTCATCATCAGCTATGGTTGCGTGCTCCAGCAGCAAGACGATGGGCTGGTGTAAGCAATGATTGTCACGCGACTCGACCGTGTGCTGGCCGACCGCAAGATGTCCTCGCGTGACCTTGCTTTGGCCATGGGTCTTTCCGAGGTGAACCTCTCACGCATCAAGACGGGCAAAGTGAGTGCCATGCGGTTCTCCACGCTTGAGGCTTTGTGTCGCGAATTAGGGTGTCAACCTGGAGATTTGCTTGAATACGTTCCCGACGATGAGGGTTTGCCACACGATACAAATATATGAGTGTCGGGTAAAATAGATGCAAGTTTCCCTTGTCGAGACTGAGGGCAACTAGCTACGGTCGATGCCAGGGGCAACGTCTATGATCCTACGAGAGAGGAACGTCGATGGGGTTCTTTGAGGGGTTTAGGCGCGGTATGGAAGACAATTGGACGTATGAGGTAGCGGGTAGGCAGGTGGTGTGCCCGCATTGCGGATGCAACGAGTTCGAGAAGTCCGACGCACAGCTCAACACGGCTTTCCTTACGTTCCTCGATTTTGATTGGGCCAACCGCAGCGCCGTAGTTCTGATCTGCCGCAACTGCGGCCATATCGAGTGGTTCCTCGACACCAACGGCGAGCTGAGGTAGAGAGGTCAGCGCGTTGTCGGATAGGTAGACATTGGTTTGGCATACGGGCGGGCGAGCGCTTTCGCGCTGGCCCGCGTGCTGTTGAGAACCCCCGCGTCTTTCTGATGCAGGCAGACAAAGAAAATCGTCCGGCGCACGGGTGGGTTTTTGGCCCGTGCGCCGGACGTAATGGTGCGTACTACAGAGTCGCCGGTGCCTTTACCTGGAAGGCCCAAGCGACATTGGCGGTCTTGTCCACGAGGACGACCGCGGCTCCGCTATGTGCGGAGATTACCTGGTCAAAGCCGAGGTTGAAGAGGTCGAGGCCGCTTGCGTCAAAGAGGCGCGTCCTGCCGTCTGCGTCCGTGGCGGTATAGAGCAGACCGTTTGTGCCAGCAAGCTCAACGGCGTTCCGGGGGAGGGCGGCGGCTGCCGGCTCACCGGTCGTTGCGGATGTGCTTTCGGCGGGTTGCTCCGAGGTGGCTGCATCTGCGGGTGTTGCTGCGCCCCCAGCGGGTTGCTCGGCGGTCGTTGCATCCGTGGGCGTGGCTACGCCCTCAGTAGGCTGTCCAGCCGGAGTTTCTTGCGCGGGAGCGGCAACGCCCTCAGCAGGCTGTGCGCCTGCCCCAGCGGTGCCCTCGGCGGGAGAAGCGGCAGCCGTCTCGTCCACTGCGAGTTCGGTGCCACCCAGGGCGGGAAGCGCCGCCGGCTCGGCTGCTGCCGCAGCACCATCAAGTGTAGCGTCCGGGCTGCTAACGCCGGCATACGAGAAGTCGTCAATCGCCGTGGGCGCGGCACCCTCAACGGGCATGAAGCTCGCGTTGTATGCGCTCACCGCGCCGCTCGCTGCCACGATATTGACGTAGCCGCCATTCGCGCGGGCATCGCTGAGCAGGTCGGAGGTCGTTGTGCCTGCGGGCATTGTGGTGCTGCCGGGCAGGTAGTAGACGTCGACGGTATTGTCAAACTCCATGGAGCCACGCTGGATGCCAAGGGCCCATTTCGCGCTGAGGATGCGGACTTCGTCGTAGGCGCCGCTGAGCAGTTGCTTGCCTTGCGCGTCGAGAAGGACCTGCTTGCCGTCGGCTGCCTGGGTGGCGACGACGAGACCGTCGCTGGCTTGGAAGGCGTTGGTGTAGGCTGCATCGGTCAGGCGTGCGGCGTCCACCGCGTCGGTCAGGCCGTATTGGCCGTTCTCCTCAAAGACTGCGAGCGCCGTGCCGTCCACGAGGTCGGTTGCGCGCGTTGTGGCGGCGGCCACGAGGGTGACGCTGCTGCTCTGGGCAGGTGCGGGAGGCTCGGGGAGGGCGGTGGAGTCGGCCGTGTCGTCGGGTGTCTGTGCGGGCTCGCTGGAAGAGGGCTGGCCGGCCTCGGTGCCGGTCTGACCGTCTGCGGGTTGGCCGCTCGGCTGCTGTGACGTGTTGCCGCTCTCGTCCCAGGTCACGTCGGCGAAGGGATCGTTGGGATCGGTAGCGGACTCGCCGGCTCCAGTCGTTGTCGTGTCTGCCGCGGCGCTCTGGTCGGTTGCCGTCACATGTACGTCGTCGCCCAGGGCCGCGTCATCGGTGCCGTCGAAGATACTGGGAGCAGGTGTTTCGCTGGGTGTCGCGGCAGCGTCGGTCGTGCCGGCACCAGGCGTCACGCTCGCATCGGTTGTCGTGCCAGCAGCGGCGCCATCGGCAGCACCTGCCGTGGTGCCCGCAGCATCTGTTGCCGCACCCGTGGCGCCCGCAGCTCCCGTCGTTGCGCTCGAGGCATCTGAGGTTCCCGTCTCCGTGCCCGCAGCACCCGTTGTAGCGCCTGCGGCACCTTCCTGCGTGCCTGCGGTCCCCGTCGTGGCGCCCGCGTCGTCTGCCTTCGCGCCCGCATCGCCTGCGCTACCAGCACCGTTGTCCTTCGCAGCGGACTCGGCGGCGTCGGCGAGCTCCTTGGCCATCGGGTCGGCGATGCCGGAGGAGGCGGAGGCGTTTTGCGATACGGTGTTGAGCGTCTCGGCCATGTCGTCGTAGTTGTAACCCGCCTGCGCGTAGCTTTTCGCAAGTTCCTTCAAGGCGGCGATGTCCTCGTCGGTAAGGCCCGAGGGGTTGTTGTTGACAGTGACCTCGGTGACGTTGACGGTCGAGTTGTCGATGACCGTTGTGGAGTTGTCAACAATGGTCGTAGAGTTGTCCACGTTGTTGATCGTCGTGTTGTTCACGACGTTGTTCACCGTGGTCTCGACGATGGCGTCGATCTGGCTCTCGTCGGTCACGTTGTTCATGATGACGTTGGCCTTTACGTCGTTCACGATAAGCGTGGCGGCGTCGGGGCCTACCTGGTTGGATATGGTCTGGGTCACCACGAGTTCCTGGGTGGCGACGTCCTTCTTTGTCTGGTCGAGTGGCTGGCCGGTGGCTGTCTCATAGGCGAGCAGCACGCCGGTGAGGGCACCTGTGCCGGACACCTTGAAGGGGCAGATGGCGATGACGTCGGCGTTGCGCACGCCCGCCGAGGACAGGGCCGAGGCCAGCATGTCGGCGGTGACGTAGTTCAAGTTGGCTGCGCGCACACGGATGCCTCCCGAGGTGGTGGGGCAGATGAGTGCACAGCTGTAGGTGGCGTTGCCGATCTGCTCGTAGGGGATGTAGCCGTCGAGGTGGGCGTGCTCATCTTCGTTGGTCACGTAGATGATGTCGGCACCGTTCATGTTCGAGCCGAAGTAGTCGATGACGGTTTGTTTTTGGGCGGGTGTGAGGTCGGCTCCGATCGTTGCCACAACGCGCGAATCGGCGTAGGCGGGCGCGGCAACAAGGGAGGCCGTCATGACGGCGGCCGCAATGGCGCTAGCGATACGACCGGGACGAATAGAGGGAATGTACATAGCTACCTCCTTAGCGGGTCTTACGCACTACGCGTGAGTATACCCGCGAGATGTGGGGGTGGCTTGTATGGGGGCAAGCGGTTGGGAGGCGGTTTTGCGATAACGCGGGGAGGGGCGGTGCTGATAGGCTGCGGCGCATCCTCGTCTGGTAATGGCCGTGAAGAAGAACATGCGGATTCTCATCGGCTTTCTTTGCCGCCTTACCAGGTCGTGCGATGGTGCAGGAGGTCTGGGGCTGGTCCGCAGCGGCGTCGACCTCGCGGTGACGCGCTGGCAACCGTATCGCCTTACGCCGCCCTGCGCTTTGCCTTTGCTGGGCCCAAAAAACGGGCGGCACCGCTTGTTTCGGTGCCGCCCGCATTCACGAGGCGCTACTTGGTGCTCGGTCCCTTTTCGACGAACGTGGGGTCAACCGAGGGCACGGCCGCCGCGCCGTCGAGGTGGATGCCGTGGGTGCGATCCTCCTCGCGGATGGGCAGCTCGCAGGAAAGGCCCTTGCGACGGCGTGCGCGCAGCTCGGCCGCAGCGGTGAACACCACGTCGGAACTGGAGTTGAGTGCCGTCTCGCAGGAGTCCTGGATCACGCCGATGATGAAGCCCACGGCCACGACCTGCGCGGAGATGGCGGGGTCGATGCTGAAGAGCGAGCAGGCAAGCGGGATGAGCATGAGCGAACCGCCGGCAACGCCCGAGGTGCCGCAGGCGCCGATAGCAGCCATGATGCACAGCATGATTGAAAGCACGGGGTCGACCACGATGCCCAGCGTGTTGCATGCCGCCATGGTCATGATGGCGATGGTGATGGAGGCGCCGGCCATGTTGATGGTGGCACCGAGCGGGATGGAAACGGAGTAGTTATCCTCGTCGAGTCCCAGGTCTTGGCAGAGTTTCATGTTCACGGGAATGTTGGCCGCGGAGCTGCGGGTGAAGAACGCCATGACGGCGGACTCCTTGAGGCAGCGAAGCACCAGCGGGTAGGGGTTGACGCGACAGGCAAGGAACACGATGAGCGGGTTGGTGACGAGCGCCACGACGAGGATGACGGCGACCAGCACTGTGACGAGGTGGCCGTACACGGTGAAGATCTCTACGCCCGAGGTGGAGACGCTGCTGTAGATGAGACCAAGGATTCCGAAGGGGGCGCACTCGATGACGCCGCGCACGACGGTGGTCACGGCTTTGGCGGCGTCCTGCAGCAGGTCCTTGGTGGTGGGCTTGGCCTTGCGCAGTGCGATGCCGATAAAGACCGCCCACACAAGAACACCCAGGTAGTTGGCGCTGGCGAGGGCATCAACGGGGTTGGAGAGCGCGTTGGTCAGAAGCGCGACGATGACGCTGCTCAGCTCCTGGGGCGCACCGGTCGCGTCGGCGGCGTCGACACCTGTGAGCACGAGCTCGCTGGGGAAGAGGTAGCTGGCGACTACGGCCAGGGCGCCCGCGACGAGGGTGCTCACGATGTAGAGGCAGATGACCGTCTTCATGTTGCCTGCAGAGCGGGCGGTGCACAGCGCACCAATCACGAGGAAGAAGACCAGGATGGGGGCGATAGCCTTGAGGGCGGTGGTGAAAAGCGAGCCGAGCGTACCGATCCAAGAGATGCCAGGTGCTGCGAGGGCCAACGCGATGCCGATGACCATGCCGATGACGATTCTCAGGATGAGAGGAACGTCTGTATATCGCTTAATGAGAGTATTCACGTCCGTGCTTCTTTCTTATGGGTATTCCGATTTAGCGTAACGAGTAAGAATACTTAATAATGGATTGATATAACCCAGGGATTGATATAACCCAGTCGTACGCTCGGAATTAACAGAGAGGACTTCTTTCGCGCACAATTGGTGCGAGTTTCCAGGCGCTTGTTTATCTGCTCGCCTCCGTGGGCTCCAAGCACTCGAGCATGAATGCGGGAACGAAGCTGGTGAACAGGCGCGCCATCTGCTGGGGAGGTTCCACCATCCCGCGCTCGACCCAATGGCGGGTCATGTGCTTAGCGCCGGTGATGAAGAACTCCATCTGCAACGCCTCGTCGGGAGTGTAGTCGCGCCCAGTTTTGGTGGCGAAGACGTGCTCCATGTGGTCGGCCATGCGCCTGCCCCCGTGCTGGCAGATGGAGGGGTAGCCGACGATGCGCATGGCGTTGACGAAGAAGTCGCGGTGTTGTTGCAGGGCCTCGAACTTGCGCAGGTGGGCGTCGTGGCAGTTGAGCGTGATTCCCGCCTGGTAGAGGCTTGTCTGCATGAGGTGGTCCCACATCCAGGTGGCAACGGCGTACACATCCTGGAAGTTCTCATAGAAGGTGGCGCGCGAGATGCCGGCGTCGCGGCACAGCTCGGTCACCTTCACGCGGTCGATCGAGGTGGTCCGCATGAGTGCGTCGAGTGCTTCCACCACGCTCAGGCATGTGTCCTGCTTTGACATCTTCTGCGCCCTTCCCTCGCCCCCACGGCTGGCCGCATTATCGCACTCTCAGCCTTACAGATTGGGAGAAATATCAGGCTTTTAACGAGGGCGAATCAGACAATCGGGTCATTTTGTCAGGTGCATTTGATACTGCCTGATAGGTAGAGTAGGGGTGTCGAGCCAAGGGGTGCCGACTGGTTTGCAAGGGGCGAGGCCGTGCAGGCGCGCGTTTGCGCGGGCTTGCCGCAAACCATTGTCGAATTCAAGGAGGATTCTCGCATGAACACTTCTGTTTCTCGCCGTTCGTTCGTGACTGGTGCCGCGGCTGTCGCCGGTGCAGTTGCCGCTACGGGTGTCGCCGCTGCGTATGCCGATGCGCCCGCTGCCGACGAGGCTGCCCAGCAGCGCTGGGACGCCCAGCCTGCCTCCGTTGCCGACCAGGTTTCTAACACCGAGACGCACGACGTCGTGGTTGTGGGCGGCGGCAACGTAGGTGTTGTGACGGCGTTGCATCTGGCGCAGCTCGGGGCTGACGTTGTGCTCGTGGAGCAGTCGGGCGCTTGCTGCATGTGGGCCGGCGACATCGACGCGCTTGACTCCCAGATTCAAAAGGAGATGGGCATCCAGATCGACAAGGAATTTGTGGTCGAGGATCTTCTCCGCTACAACCAGGGCAAATGCGATCAGAACCTCATTCGCCAGTGGGCCTACAACGCCGGCGCACTTGTCGACTGGTACCAAGAGCAGATGCAGGCCAAGGGCCTCGATGTGATGGTTGACACACGCTGCAAGAGGTTCTTCCCCGAGGGCGCCTATTACTCGCCTGCCTCGGTGCACACCGCATACAAGCCCCCGCTTGAGCCCACCGCTAACGCCATGGGTTCTGAAATCGCAATCCCTGCCATGCTGGAGCTCTATGCCGAGGCCGGTGGCCAGCTGCTGTACAACACCCGCGCCGTTGAGCTCGTGCAGCCCGACGGCCCCGCCACGCCGGTGACGGGCGTCATCTGCCAGATGGAAGACGGCAGCTACACGCAGTTTAACACCAACAAGGCGGTGTTCCTGGCCACGGGCGGCTTCTCCGGCAACAAGGACATGATGGACCAGCTCAACGTGCAGGCGCACAAGTTCTGCTCCAACCACATGGGAGGCGACGGCCGCAACGGCGACGGCATCAAGATGGCAGTGTGGGCGGGCGCCGACATCGATCGCGACATGGCTGGTAGCTGCAACATTTTCGACCGCGGCTGCATCACGGGCAACGACACGAACGGCGGCATTGGTTGGGATGGCCAGGGCGGTGAGGACAATCGCTTCTGGTGGCCCGGCTCGCAGCCGTTCATGCGTGTGAACCAGTTCGGCAAGCGCTTCTGCAACGAGGGCGGCCCCTACGATGTCGTGTTCAACTTGGGCGCCCAGCAGCCCGGTGGCTTCTATTGGCAGGTCTTTGACGCTTCTAGCTGGGACGATGTTGTGAGCTTCGACACGACCATCTGCTCGCGCGTTGTTGCCAAGCCCGGCGCCAAGAACTGCCTGCTGCTTGGCCAGTTCTGGCCGTGCACCGATACCGACATGTGGAACGAGGTATACATCGAGCCCAACGTGGCAAACGGCAACCTCATCAAGTGCGACACCCTTGAGGAGCTCGCTGACGCCATGGGCTTTGACGCCGAGGCCAAGGAGGCATTCCTGCAGCAGGTGGAGCGCTACAACGAGATGGCCACGGCTGGCTGGGACCTCGACTACGGCAAGGCACCCTGGCGTCTGTCCAACATCGACGAGCCTCCTTATTATGCCTGCAAACTGGCCGGATGGCTTCTTTCCACGCTTGGCGGCGTGCGTGTGGACAACACCTACGCGCCCCTGACGCCCGAGGGCAAGAGGATTGAGGGTCTCAAGGTCGTCGGCCTGGACCACGGCGGATTCTTCAACGGCATGTACGCGCAATACTACGGCGGCCTGAACCTGTCGCACAACCTCGTCTCGGGTTGGCTGGCCGCTAAGGATGTCATGGGCGAGGATTACCCCGTGCCTTTGTGGGGTCCCGACCATGCCTATGCGCAAAATCGCGTGCGGGGATAGAAGAAGCGCTTGGGCGGCTTGGCATGCGGCGCGGCCAGGGTGGCGGCGCGCGTGTAGTGATGCTATACGATGCGACTGACATGCAGCGCGGGTTAAGGTGGAGACACCTGTATGGGGTCCTCCTCCATGATGCGGCTGGCATGCGGCGCAGCTGAGGCGGCACCGCATGTGCTGAAGTGGCGCAAACTGGCTGGTATGCAGCGCGGGCTAAGGTGAAAGCGCCTGTGTGGGGCATCCTCCACGATGCGGCTGGCATGCAGTACAGCTGAGGCGGCGATGCGTGCGATGTCCTGCGATGCGGCTAAATGAGGCCCGCGCCCCGACCGGATTGCTCTGGTCGGGGCGTGGGCCTTTGTGTGGGCGGAAAAATTTGCGTACGTTTGCGTTTTAATCTCACCGAGGCTTCAGGGCGTTGGACGCCTTTGACGTTTTCCCAGGTAGATGACGTGTGATGACTGCCAGATTTGGGTTGATACGTAGGCTGTGGGAATTAAAACGCAAACGTGCGGTGTTTTTGCGACACGCGGTAGCAGGCTCACGCGGTTGAGCACCGCGGGACCGCAAAAAGCCTGGCCGTCTGGGAGAGAATCCGGACGGCCAGGCTTGGCGAGGTATGTGTGACTGGGTGTTTGCGAGCTCCTGAGCTCAGCGAAACGCCCGTCTCGCCGAGCTTCTTAAGGACGCGTCCCTGCACCTCAAGGTAGTAGGCGTCATCGGCGGGGCTGAGCGTACTCTCGTCGATGCCGTCTATCTTGCTCGCCCAGTCGAGCTCCTGCTGGACGAGGTTGGCATAGTCGGCGGTCATGGCAAGAAGTGTCGCAGAGTCGCCTGAGTTTGTTGCGTTGACGTATTTCACCATGAAGTCGCAGTACTGGTTCATGAACGTCTCGTAGCTGTCCATCATCTCCTTGAACTCGGGAGTGACCTCGCCTGAAGACTGGGCGCTGCTAGCCTCTGCTGCTGGTTGGTCTTGCGGGGCGGTGGTTTCGGTGCCTGCAGCGTTGCCGAAGTCGATGGTGAAGGGGGTGAGGGCGAAGTCGCCACCCTTGAGCTTTACGAGGTTCCCCTCGACCAGGGAGACTTTGATGGTCTCGCCTGCGCCAATCATGTCCCAGAAGAGTTGGTTTTCCTGGGCCTGTGTGTCATAGACGCAGACCGACTTTGACCCGTCGACATCGTTCTCGATTGCCGTGACAGTATATGTGCCAGCGGCAAAATCGACTCCGGCGACATAATGGCCCTGCGGAACGACTGCGGTGTTCATCTCCCTGCGCACTTTCTCGGCACGAAGGTCTGCCTCCAACGCGAGCAAATCCTCGTTGCTCAGTGCGGCGAGGTCGATAAGCTGGGTGCTCTGTTCGGTATTCTCATCGGCAAAGGCGCATGTGGCATCCCAAGTTCCCATTCCAGCTGCTAAAAGTCCGAATAGTCCTGCGCCAACGATGGTGCGGCGTGAGATGCATTCCTCTTGAGCGAGCCTGTTCATATCCCTTGCCTCCATATCCGAGATGGTTGGGTGGCGTGCCGTGAATGGCCTCGCCGTGGCCCAGTGTAGGTCTGCGACCAATCGATTTCCTCAGTTGTCAACTGAGGAAATCACGCGGGTCGACGCCTAGAATCCCCGGCGTCGTAATCGCGTTGAAGGAGGAAACCATGCAAGAAAGCCAGGAACTGCAGCAGCATGCAGGGAAGAAGTCGATTCCGGTTATCGTTGGCATCGTCTGCGCGGCGCTGATGGTGGTCGCGCTCTTTTTGCCGTATGCAACGGCGACGTCTGAGGGGGCGGCGTACCTGGAGAATCATTCCGGCCAGTCTGTTATGCAGGGTTTTGATTTGACCACTGGCCAAATGACGAACATGTCGCTCGTCGACTTCGCGCGTGCTTATTTGGCGCTTGCTGAGCACAGCTACCAGCAGCTTTCCAGCATCTATATGGGTCTTGTCGTAGCGATGGGTTCGGCGGCTCTGCTCATGGTGCTGTGCTTTGCAAAGAAGCGTCCGATTGGAGCGCTTGTTTTTGATGCGCTGGTTTTTGGCATCTTTAGCCTGCAAAACGCTGATTATGCAAGTCGCGGAGTGGTTCCGAGCGCGAACTACGATTGGGGCATTGCGTACTATCTTGTGTTTGCAACTCTTGCGGTTGCCGCGTTGGCCGCCATTTGGCTATTCGTGGAAAAGAGACAGGCGAAGAAGGCGCAGTAAAGCAACGTGTAAGCCTGCCTCGCTTCTGTAGGTCCTCACTCGAGAACAGGGCGGTCGTTGGGGCTGTGTTCCCCGTGCAAGGAAACGAGGCGGTCGTTTGGCCGTACTCCTCATGCAAGGAAGCGAGGCGGTCGTTGGGGCTGTGTTCCCCGCACAAGGAAATGAGACGCTTGCAGGGAAAGCCAGTTCAACCGCTTGAGCTGTGCTCTCCGTACAAGGAGACGAGACGCTTGCCAGGCTGTGATCCCCATCCGTGGAATCGGATGACTCATTGGGCGAGGGCATCCACTCGAGAACGCGGGATATTCATCGGGTCAAACTTTCGCCTGACAGGCGGCGCGTTTGGCAGACCGTCTCTTCGGTTGGGCCTGCGTTCCTTAGTTTGCGAGCGGAATCTTTCGCCCTTGGCAAGAAAGACGTTTTGCCAGGGGCCGGTTTGGGGTATCGTTGTACGCGTGTGTATCGGACCCGTGATTTAAGGAGCGTGCGCTATGGCACAGAACCCCATCGTCACCATCGAGATGGAAGACGGCGGCACCATCAAGGCCGAGCTTTACCCCGAGATTGCCCCCAACACCGTCAACAACTTCGTCAGCCTCATCAACAAGGGCTTCTATGACGGCGTTATTTTCCACCGCGTCATCCCTGGCTTCATGATCCAGGGCGGCGACCCCAAGGGCATGGGCACGGGCGGCCCCGGCTACAGCATCAAGGGCGAGTTCACGCGCAATGGCTTCAAGAACGACCTCAAGCATGAGCGCGGCGTTCTCTCCATGGCCCGCGCCATGGCGCCCAACAGCGCCGGCAGCCAGTTCTTCATCATGCACAAGAACTCGCCGCACCTCGACGGCCAGTATGCCTCTTTCGGCAAGGTGCTCGAGGGCATGGAGGTCGTGGACGCCATCGCCAACACGCGCCGTGGCCCCAACGATAAGCCCCTGACCCCCCAGGTCATGAAGAAGGTCACCGTCGAGACCTTCGGCGTGGAGTACCCCGAGCCCGAGAAGTGCTAAGGGTAGCCAACAACGCCAAGCTCCCAAGCGGGCCAGCTTCCCAACATGGAGGCTGGCCCGCTTTTTGCAACCGGTGAATTTCCATGTACACTCTTGGGCATTACAATCAAGTTCGAACTATGGCCGTCAAGTTGAAGGAGGCCTTATGCCAGAGCTATCGCGCTTTGCCGGTATCATCGTTTACATGCTGTTCCGAGACACGCAGCAACACAATAAGCCTCATGTTCATGTGTACTATGGCGAATATGAGGCCTCAGTCGGTGTAGACGGCGAACTTCTTGCCGGTTCGCTTCCGCGTAGGCAATTGAAGATCGTCGTTGGATGGCTCGCGTTGCATGAGGAAGAGGTTTACGCAGCATGGAACCGAGCGGTGCAGGGCGAGCACTTCGATAAGATTCCCGGAATGTAGGGAGGAAAATCGATGTATGAGGTAGATGGTATCTGTTACGCAGGTTCGCCCATGAATGAGATTCGCGTTGTGTCTGCCACGCCTTTGCGAGGCGGAATGCTGCTGGTGAAGTTTGCATCCGGTGAAGAACGCCTATTCGACACGACGGAACTCAAGGGCTCGGTCTTTGAACCGCTTCGCGATGAACAGGTTTTTTCTGATTTGAAGGTCGAGCACGGATTCGTTTCTTGGGCAGACGGAGAAATCGATGTCGCTCCGGAGTATATGTATGAGCACGGTTTGCCTTACAACCGTCAACCTGATTGGCTGCTTGCCGGATAGGAATGGGCGGACGTCTCACTGTGGGATAAGGTTGGGTGACATGCGGGCCAGCTTCCGAACATGGAGGCTGACCCGCTTTTTTGGGACTGGAGAGGGGGAGGGGAGCTGTGGAAAGTGTGGATTAACATACATTTCAGGATTTTAAAAAACGCGCCAACTGGGGCTTTGATGATTTAACATACATCTCAGGTGCTGAAATGTATGTTATTTCCGACGCTGAGGAGAGTATCGGCGGAAATCTGGACCGTACAGGTGCTCGCCGGACAAAAAACGGCCGGCTTATGGGGCTGTTTTTGCAAGCTGGCTGAAACCTGTGCCTCCGGGGATGCTTGTCAAGTGAAAAAGCCGGCTCGTGGGAGAGATCCCTGCAACTCGGCTGCAACTCGGGCTTTGGGTGCGCTTGCCAAGCAAAATGGCGGCCAGCTCGCGGGGGTATGTCCCTGCAAGCCGATCGCAACTTGCGTCTCTGGGGCGCTTGTCAAAAAACGGCCGGCTCGCGGGGCGTTCCCTGCAAGCCGGCCGTGCGAGGCGCGTCTCGTGTCCTGGTGCTTACTTCTTCTCGATGAGCTCGTGGCCCATGTGGTCGAAGTCATCGAGGTGGTAGGCCTTGATGGTGGGGTTGTCGTAGGTGGACAGGTAGTAGGTCTTGCTGGCGGCGGAGTAGCAGCTCGTGTAGAGGGTCTTCTCGAAAGAGCCGTCGGTCATGCGGGCCGCACCGTCAATCATCGCGACGCCGCCGAGGGTGTGGAAGAGGCGCGAGACGTTGGCTGCCTCGGTGGACTGCTCAGGGTAGTTGGCGTTGTAGAATGCCGCGCGCACAAAGCGCGAGGTGGAATAAGGGTCGCCAGGCAGCGCCCTGGCACCCGCGCCTGCGCCGAAGGGGACGAGCTCGGCCTTGCGCCAGCAGGCAGGCTCGGGCACGTCGGACGAGAGCGTGATGTAGTTGCGCAGGTTCTCGCAGTGCCAAGCAAAACCGGGCTGGTTGGTGAGGACGTCCACATCGTCGTGGAATACATGCATGCCGCCGGCCGTGTACTCGACCACAATGGAACGCGTGGCGTCGCCGATGAGCCAGTGCAGCATCGAGACGGGGAAGTTCTCGTTGATGGGCTTGGCTACGATGGCCGTGTTTGCCAGCGCCGCCTCTACTTCGTTGACGGTCGTAAAGTTGCGGGCCACCCACAGGGGGAACTCGTATGCGGCGACGTTGGTCTTGCCCTCGATGGGAGCGGGCTCATACTGGGCATAACCAGGGAAATTAAGGCCGGCTACGGCGAGTCCCGCCTCGTTGGCGCAGTCAAAATAGAGTGGCAGGCCCTGGGCGACGATGCCCACGCCTATGATGCAATGAGGGCTGCATGCAGGTTCGCCGAAAGCTTGGGGAAGCGCGCAACCGCTCGGGGTCACCACGATGTGCTCTCCGTAGGAGGAACTCCAGTCGAGGTTGCGTCCGAAATACATGTTGCCGTTGCTGCCAGTGAAGCGGATACCTGTGCACATATGTGGTGCCTCCTTTGTGCCCGATGTCGTGCTGTGTGTCTCGGGCCGACGTTTGGCGATGGTAGTGCCACAGTTGCTTGTACCCGTCTCATGTGAGGGGATGTCTTTCGGGGGGACATCCGACAAAGTGGGCACAAGCCTGAGAGGGAGCGGAAAAGTATCGCAGGGTCGGGGAAAGCGCTGGATATGAGTTTGTGCGAGCGCTACGCGAGCAGCGGGGCAGGGTGCCTGACGAGGAACGCGGGCGGTTGGGCGGGGTGCGTCTGCGTAGGCTTCTGGCCAGCCTGGCAACCGCGTTTGCTTGCTTTGGGCTGGGGCGTGTGGGCTCTATCGGGCCTGGCCGTCGCTTAATTTCCCTGCTCGTAAATCTTGGCGATGAGTTCGTCGTGGCAGGAGACGTCGAGCTTGCGGTAGACGTTGCGCACGTGGGTGTATACGGTGCTCTTGGAAATGAGCAGCGTCTCGGCCACGTAGGAGCAGCCGTGGCCGCGGGCGAGAATCTGCACGATTTCGGTCTCGCGCGGTGTGAGGGCGAAGCGATTGGCGAGCAGCGTCACGCGGGCTTCGACGGGGAGCGTGCTTGCGGGGTTATCGGACGCTTCGTCCGCATGGGCGGAATCCGGCGCGCTGCCCTGGGCCACGCCCGCCGCGTCGTCGTCGCCCGAAAGGCTGAGAAGGTCCTCGTCGGACATGTCGTTGGAGCTGCCGCGCTGCGCATGGAGGCAGGCATTGGCAACGGTGAACACGCCGTAAGCCGCCGTGAGCGCCATGACGATGCCAGAGTGGTATATCGAGGTGTCTGAAAGCTGGCTCCCGAGAGCCAAGCCCAAGACGGCGGTCAGGCAGTAGGTCCCGATGATGGTGGAAAACACCAGGTCGCGCGGGAATTCGCGGGCGTTGGAAATGCCGCTTCCCATAGCGAGTGCGATGGCGCCGACAATGGAGAAGAGCGTGTAGGCGGCAACGATTTGTGCGTCGGAACTGGCGCCCGGGAACATGCAAAGCGCCATGACAAGCGCGGCAGCGATGGGAATGAGCAGGCGTTGTGCGAAGGCCGCGGCGGGGATGTGGTCGTGGCTGGCGACTCCGCACGCGATTGCGACGACGAGGCCGGCGGCAATCGACCCCAGGACTTGGGTGTCCACCAGGCCGTTAAGAACGGTTGTGGGTGCGATGCCGATGACAAACGACGAAAGCGCGATGCCGAGAAGGGGCGCTCCCATTACCGAGAAGAATGCCTTGGCATGCGCGCGGTTCGGCGAGAGTTCGGCGTCTACCTGCAGGGATGCTGCCTCGACCTTCTTCAGGGCAAGCGGGGCGAATGTGCCGACGGCCAGCATGGCACCGTGAAGCAGGTAGGACAGGGGCACGGGCAGCGCGGACACACCGAGGTTGAGCGTGGCTGCTGCCGCTATCCCCAAGCCACACGTGAGCGTGAGATGCATAAGGCTCTTGCCAAAAAAGACCGCCGCCCAGTTTGCGCAAAGGGTAGCGAGGGGCAGGCCCGCGAAGAGCGAACACACAAGGCCGAGTGCGTTGACCACGGGCGAGGAGACGTCGGCCCCCAATGCGACAAGAGCGATGTAGCCTGCAACTCCTATGAAGTAGAAGGCAAAGAAGAGGGGACTGCCATGCCGCGCGGTGTGTAGCTGCCCGCCGGGTACGAAGGTCAGCACGACGGAGAGCAGGGAGAAGCCCAGGACACCCTGGGCAAACCAGGCGGTGACCTCAGGGACGCCCGCAGCGTTGATCGCCACGATGTTGGGGGAGTAAATGGGCAGGGTGGCAAAGAAGCAGACGAAAGCCGCGAAGGCCGCCACCTTTCGAGCCTGTGCAGAAGAAGTCACGTTATCCCCTTCGGTACCCCCGCCGCGCAGACCGTGACCGTTGCCGAGCTGTGCAGAAGAAGCCACGCCATCCCCCTCGATACCCGTCCTGCATTGGCCGGTCTTGTCGAGCCGACCGTCGAGGTCACAACCGTCGAGTGCCTCGATACCCGTCCCACATTGGCTGGTCTTGTCGAGGCCGACTCTGCCCAGATTCACGCCATCCCCCTTGATGCCTGCGCCGCCTCGGTTGCCTGGCTTGCACGCTCGCGAGGCCTGACGCGTGAGCTTACGGCGGGTTACATGCCACCCGCATTGAAAGCTGGTCGAAGGCAACTATAGCAAAACGGCCGATTGCTGGGGTCGAATTCAAGCGGTTCTTTTCGGGTGATTGCTGGGGGATGGAAGCACGGGAGTTTCCCATACCGAGGCGTTGCTCATCAAAACACCAGCTCAGATGTGTCTATACCAAATATTTTTGAGGCTCGCCACATATGGGTAAGTGCCCCGGCGAGGTGCAAATACCAATCTTCCGCGATTCTCACGCTTGCACTCGCCGCATACCGTACGAGTTGTCACCAACCGGGTGCGGCACATGCGCCTCGCGTATCGCATGGCGTCGTTGTCTTCCCGGTATAAGCGCAATGCTTGGGCCAATCGGTCCGGGCAATTCCAACAAAGGAGTGCGTACTCATGGATTTGAACCGCAGGAGCTTCCTCAAGGTCGCAGGTGCCGGCGCCGCTGCCGCCATGGCCGCCGCTGGTGCCACCGCCGCTCTGGCTGACGCCCCCGCGCCTGCCGCCGGCTTTGTCCCCGGCACCTACACGGGCACCGGCAAGGGCATCTCCTCCGACGTCACCGTCACCGTTACGGTTGACGAGACGAGCGTGACCGACGTGACCGTCGACGCTTCCGGCGAGACCGCCAACATCGGCGCCGCCGCTGCCGACGAGCTTGCTTCTCAGCTCCTCGCTGCCGGCTCCTCCGAGATCGACGGCGTCTCCGGTGCCACCATCACCTCTGATGCCGCTGCTTCCGCCATGGACGCCGCCCTCGCCGCTGCCAGCGCTGGCGACCAGGCCGCCGCCGACGAGCACGCCGCTGCTGCCGCCGAGGCTTCCCTCGACACCGAGTGGAAGACCGCTCCCACCGAGGTCACCGACTTCGTCGCCGAGTACGACACCGAGGTCGTCGTTGTCGGCCACGGCTACGCTGGCATCACCGCCACCCGCGAGCTCGCCGAGCAGGGCCACGGCGTCATCCTGATCGAGAAGTCCTCCGAGGACAGCTGGCAGGCCCTGGGCAACGAGTTTGCCTGCATCAATGGCGATGCCGTTATCAACTACGGCGCCGATCACATCGACCCCGTCGAGTTCTACAACAACTTCATGAAGATTACCGGCAACGTGCCTAACCCCACGCTTGTCATGAAGTTCGCTCAGAACTCCGCTGAGAACAGCAACTGGTACCTCGATCGCCTCACCGCAGACGACCTGGCAACCATGACTTCCAACTTCCTTCCCAAGACTGAGCACCAGCTTGCCGAGCTCAATGGCATCAAGTTCTGGGCCAGCGTCTGCTCTTTCTACAACCAGGACTGCGGCCAGACCAAGATCCAGACGTACAACCGCGAGGCTGCCATCGAGAACGGTGCCCAGGTTATGTTTGGCACCGCTGGCTACTACGTCATCATGGACGATGGCAAGGTCGCTGGTCTGGTTGCCAAGAACGACGAGGGCTATGTCAAGTTCAACTGCAAGGCTGTCGTCGTCGCCACGGGTGGCTTTGGCGGCAACATCGCGATGATGAACGACCTCATCCCCGATATGTACAACGCCCTGGTGGAGGGCGAGTCTCTCTCCTGCATGTCCGGCCGCGACGGTTCCGGCGTGAAGATGGCCTACTGGGCCGGCGCCCACCTCGAGACCACGCCTGTTGCTGGCATGAACATGAAGGGCCTCTCCGTCCCCGGCAAGATGAACGTTCTGCCCCAGGCCGTGTGGGTGGACGAGAACGGCAAGCGTTACTGCAACGAGTTCTGGCCGACGGCTGAGCAGCGTGGCTACCAGAACATCTTCCAGACCCGCAAGGCGAAGTTCGCCATCTGCGACGACAACTTCACCGAGTATCGTCAGTACACGCTGCCCCAGCACGCCGGCTTCGACGCCACCGAGTCGAATGTTCAGGCTCTGCGCGATTCCCTCGACGAGGCCTACGCCAAGTTCCAGGGTACCTGGGAGGAGCCCGAGCAGCAGGAGCAGGGCCCCATGGGTGGCCCCATGACCGCTGCCGAGTTTATCGCTGACGACACGCTCGAGGGTCTGGCCGACCAGCTCGGCTTTGAGGGCGCTGCCAAGGAGGCTTTCCTCGCCCAGATCGAGGAGTACAACCAGTACTGCGAGGACGGTGCCGACCAGCAGTTCGGCCGCGACGCCCAGGTCCTCTTCCCCGTCAAGCAGGCGCCTTTCTACGCCGTCAAGTTCGAGCCGCAGCTCGGCGAGACCATGGTCACCATGGGCGGCATCCTGACCGACGGTGAGCAGAACGCTGTCGACAAGAACTACGAGCCCATCCCCGGCCTCTACGTCTCCGGTAACGACTGCGGCCGTCGTTTCGGCATCGAGTACGTCACGCCCATCCCCGGCTGCTCGCTGGGCATGGCTATCACGCTGGGCCGCGAGTGCGGCAAGAGCGTCTGCAAGTTCCTCGACGCCCAGGCGTAAGAGAAACGAACGCCTCCCAGCGACTTAGGTCGCCGAGGTTCGTAACGCACGTACAGAGCAGGGCCCTCCCGCGCGGTTTCGTTGGCGTGGGAGGGCCCATTTGCGTTTAGGGGGATGGGGCCTATCTAGAATACCGATACCTCAATTTACGGGCATGGATTCGAACGTTGGGATTGCCTGGTATGCTGAGTAAAGCTGTTCGTGTGCCATGTGATGGGAGCCGGCGCGCTCATATGGATGGGGCCCGGCCGAGTGAGAGGATGGCCCGGTGATGAGAACAAGAAAGGCGAGTTTCCCGTTCTGCTTCTGCCTGTCCCTTGTGCTGCTGGTGGGATTGCTGGCATTTCCCGCGCATGGTTTTGCTTCTTCAGGCGATACATCCTTGAGCGATGACCTCTCGGTAGACACATCCATCTATGATGGGTCTCTTGCGGATGCCGATGTGTATATCGAAATCCCAGCGTTAAGGCAGTATGGAGGGTACACCTGCGGAGCGACATGCGTGCAGATGCTCATGAATTGGCTCGATCCGTACGCTGCCGACCTGAATCTCACGCGCTACGAGGAGCTGCTTGGCACGACGCCCGAGAAAGGTACGCCGCCTGATTCCATCATGGGGTATCTTGCGGAGAACGACGTCGCGTTTGCGGCCTCCGAGTACTGGTCGCTTGAGGACCTTCGCGCTGCACTTGATGCGGGCCATCCTGTCATGATGGCGTTGCAGGCATGGTCGTCCGCAGATGACGGGAGCTATAACGTCGATGATCCCGCAAACGCCGATACCTACCTGGTAGAGGGGCATTGGGTCATATGCGTGGGATACTGCGATGATCCGGTTGAGCCGTACTTTATATTCAACGATCCCGCCTGCGTGGGTCACACCCTGCTATACGTCGACGAGCTTGCCGAGCGCTGGATTGATATGGACGGGGACGGCGTCATCTATGATCACTTTGGGATTGAGATAGCCCAAGACGCGAAGTTCGATGCCGACGGCTTGTTTCACATGGACTAAGGAGGCGGAAACTGCGGGTAACGTACTGGCGCTGCTGCTGCTCATGGAATGAGACAAAGGGACGGGTATACCGTGCCATTTCCCTTTGTGGCATTCATCGGTGCAGGAGATTTTCTTGCGACTGGGGAATGTGGAGGGCAGGTATTTCCGCAAAAACGGGGTTCTCCAGCCGTGATTTGCCCGATGCTTCTTGGCAAGTGCTTTAGATAATGGACAGTAAGGAAAACAATGAACAAGTAGCCCCCCGCCCAACCCCTCCCGCGCCGACGCCGAAAAACCGGCCCGGGAGGGGCCGCCGGGGGGTT
>ERZ1034984.852-NODE-852-length-32129-cov-13.948681_pt1 | contig 32129 bp, 24 predicted proteins | sample MGYA00520589_ERZ1034984 | MGnify/ENA primary metagenome ERZ1034984 (study PRJEB33766, sample SAMN09781790) | gut metagenome | biome: gut microbiome | host: Homo sapiens | place: Madagascar | study: EMG produced TPA metagenomics assembly of the PRJNA485056 data... | reverse complement strand
TGCACCTTCAAGCATTCGGTATTCGGCTCGAAAATGCAACAACTAGAAGATAGGAGACCACCATGAATAGCCAACTTTTCGAACTCAGCATGCAAGGAGGCCCCTATGGCTAGCGCAAGGAGGCTTCCTCAGCCGATTGAACAGGTAAAACATAAGGCAATCAACATCGCTCTGGCACTCGCCCTCGCAATCGGGCTCGCCCCTGGCGCTGCGCTTTGCACGCCTGGCGTCGCGCAGGCGGCGAGCAAGATTCCCATCGAGTACATCCCCGAGGACTCGTTCACACCGGAAGGGTTCAACTGGGGCATTAGCTTTACCGACGTCGAGATCGTGCGGGGGTTCACGAGCGAACCGAATATCAAGCAGTACTATCCTCGGGACTACGACGAGCTGGCCTCACCCGACGATTCCGGGTTCGCGGCACGCATCGACCGCACGACACCGAAGGGCAGCTTCGCGCTTCGCTACACCGGCGCAAGCTATGGCAACGACAAGGTCGACGCCGTTGTCACGCTTTCCAACTGGAATTACGTGGAGCCCGTCATGTCGAACGGTTCATCCGGTTGGGACGAGTACGAGGAGCGGGCCGACTACGACACCTTCCAGCCCGGCGTGTTCGTGAACAGCGGCTACCAGCGCACGGGGTCGCTCATCGAGAACCTGAATTTCTACACGGTGGGTCTGACCGACCTTGAAGTGAGCGTCGAGTTCTTCTACGCGGGAACCGACGACCCCTTTGAGGTTAAAGGGCATATGACCTGCATCGATCTTGATGTGGGACAGAAGTTTGGCTTCGGGGGCGCCGTCTCGCTTGCGCAAGTTGTCGACAAGAACGACTTCCTGTCCATCGACGAGGAGCAAAGTATCGTCTCCTCGCCCGAATACCCATGCGGCGGCGTCGAGGACGAGCATGGCGCCATCAGCGCCGATCCGAACGACCCCCTCTACAAGCTCGGCCTGGTGGGAGCCTATTTCGACACCACCGGATCGCAGAAGGGAACGCCCGTTAAGCTCTCGTTCGTATCGTCTTGGAGGGGCTCGAACTCGACGGCGCAATCGTTTTTCGCCATGACGAACGAGTTTCTCACCGCACCGAACCCCAACGATGACATCGTCGAGGACGGCAAGCTCGACGTGCGCAAAACCGCCGACAAGACCGAAGGGGTCTCAATCGGCGACGTGGTTACCTACACCGTCGAGGTTCCCGTGCACGAGCGTGGCGTGACCTGCCGAAACGGCTACTCCTACACCGACTTCGAGATTGTCGACGTGCTTCCCCGCGAGATGCGCTACGTCGACGGGAGCGGCTATCTTGCCGACAATGAGGGACAGCTGATCGAGAACGCGGGTGAGGTAGTCTACGCAGGCCAAGGCGACGAGGGCGAGAGCGAGGGCGGCAACGCCGTTAAGTTCGTGTTCTCGCAAAATTACCTGCAGCATTCCATGCGCATGCGGGGCGAGACGTACCGCTTCGAGTTCAAGGCCGAGCTCACCGAGTACCCTGCCGACGGCGCGCTCTCCGTGTCGAACAGCGCCTACGCCCGCGTCAATGACAAGGGAACCTATCCGAGCAACAGCGTCGAGACGACTCTCGTCCCGCCGAGGCTCACCGTCGACAAGACCGCAGATGCCTACGAATACGAAGAAGGCGAGGTGGTCCGCTTCACCGCCTCCTTCGCGCAAAGCGAGAAAAACGCCCAGTGCCGCGAGGCTGTCTTCTCCGACAGCCTTCCCGAAGGGCTTGAGCTTATCCCCGAAACGGTGCAGGTCACAGGGCTTGAAAGCCTCCCCACCCCGAACGTCGAGGGCAACCGTTGGAGCTGCTCGCTTGACAAGTTCAACTACGGGGACGCGCTCACCGTAAGCTTCGCGGCCATCGCCACCCAAGCGGGCAATGGCACCGAGCAGGTGAACATCGCCACAGCCCGCGCGAACAACTGCGAGGAAGCGTCCGATTCTGCCGAGGTTTGGACGAACACGGCGAGCCTCTCCATCGAGAAGACCGCTGATCGCTACGAGCACTTCATTGGAGCATCCGAGCAAGATGCGGAAGCGGTCGTATACACGATAACCGTCGAGAACATGAAGGAGGGCACCGTTGCGAACAACGTTGTCGTAAGCGACGAGAGCCTTCCCGAGGGGCTCAAAATCGGGCGGACAGACGCAGGCGAGCTCGCGATCGATGTCTCGGGAGTCCCTGAGAGCATCTCTTATCCGATAGGAGCCGAAGGGTTGACCCCCAGCCAGCTTGAGCAGCGGGAAGTCACCTGCTCGACAAAGCCTGCGGGGACCGGATTCGAAACAACCGTAAGCCACCTTCCCGCGCATATGCCCGTCACCATCACCTGCACGTGCTACCCCGAGGACTCCATCGCGGGATGGGAGATCGAAAACACGGCGACCGTGAGCGCCGACAATGCGACCGACGCACGCGACAGCGCGCTGACCTGGATAAACCAGCCAACTTTGCAGGTGGAGAAGACTGCATCGCAGGGCACCTGCAACGTTGGCGACCTTGTGGCCTTCCGCGTGAAGGTGACGAACAACACGCCGGGGGCAATCGGGCGCAACTTGGTCATTTCCGACCTTTTGCAAGCGAAGGGAGTTGAATTGCAGCAAGACAGCATCAAGGTTTGGGATTCCGAGGGCAACGACATCACCGACAGCTGCGTGATTAGCACCGACGGGGAGAAGCCCTCTTTCACGATAGAGACGAATCGCAATCTCGTCAGCAACTCGCCCGAGCGCACGTTCTATCGCTTCGGCGAGAAGGCCGAGCAAGGGGCAAACCCCCTTGGCGAGGAAGGCGAGACGGCCGTGCTCGTCGACTACACCGTCGCCATCGCCGACGCCGCGCTCGCGGGATCGACCGTCGGCAACATAGCGATTGCCGCAACCGACGAGCCTAACACGCAAACGAGCGGCGACGCATCGATTACCGTGAAGGATGCCCAGCTCCAGGTCTCGAAGGTCTCCGATAAGAAGCGCTACGAGGCGGGAGATATCGCCCACTACACCGTCACCGTCGCCCAAACCCGCGAGAGCTCGACCGCGCACAACGTTACCTTCGCCGATCATTTCGAAAGCGACGAACTCGCCTCGATCGATGCCTCGTCCATCTTGGTGACCGGGCCCGACGGCGCAACCATCAACAACCCCGACGTCACGCTGGAGAAAAACGAGGACGGCACCGTCTTCGGATTCTCCCTCCAACCGGGCATCGATTTGCGCGACGGCGAGGCCCTCACGGTGGAATACTCGGCAAAACTCCCCGTCGCATCCGAGCACGTCGTCAACCGCGCGCAAGCCAAAGCAAGCGACGCCGCCGCAGCGAGCGCCGCAAACGACGTCGAAGTGGGCGAGCCTTTAGCGGACGCCTCGCTTGAGAAGGAGGCGAGCGCGGAAACCGCGCAGGTAGGAGATTCGTTTACGTACACAATCACAGCCCGCGCGACCAACGGAGCCTTGCACGACGCCGTGATAACCGACAGCGGCCTCCCCTCGGGCATCGAAGTCGACTTCGCCAGCCTGAGCGTTGCCGTGAACGGAAAGACCGTGGAGGAACCCGTCGTGCACCAGAAAGGGGACTCATTCGCAATCGAGCTCGGCACGATGGGGAAAGACGATGTTGCCGTGGTGTCGTTCAAGGCGAACGTCGCTGATGAGGGCCTTGTCGGGCACAAGGTGGTGAACGGCGCGACGCTCACCTCGCCCACCCTCGGAGGCGAGCGCACTGCGCAAGCAGTAGTGGACATCATCGCGCCCGCAGGCACGGCAAGCATCGAGAAGACGGCATCAGCAGAATCCGCCTTTGCAGGAGAGACGGTTTCCTATGCCCTATCGGTCGAGGTCGGCGAGACAGACCTCGAAGATGCGCTGCTCGTGGACGAGGGAATGCCCGAAGGGGTCGCCATCGACTACGCTACGTTCGTGGCGACCGTAGATGGCAAGCGGATCGAACCCGACTTCGCAAGCAGGGACGCCCAATCGTTCGCCTTGAAACTCGGCAAGGTGAGCGCAGGGTCGAACGTTTCCGTCGAATACGAGGCACTTATCGAAGAGGGGTCCCTTGTCGGGTCGACCGTCGAAAACACCGCGACAATCGAGTCACCCACGTTAAGCGATAGACCGCACAGCACAGCGCGCGTTGTCGTCATCGAACGGCCCGCCTCCAAGGTCGACATCGAACTCGTGAAGAGCGTCGATAGGGAGAGCGCAGCCGTTGGCGAGCGGATCGGCTTCACCATCGAGGCGACGGCAATCGGCGGCACAGTCGAGAGCGTGCTCGTCGCGGACACGAAGATGCCCAGCGGGGTCCCTATCGACTTCGACAGCATCCAGGTCGCAATCGACGGGAAACCGGTCGATGCCGCCCTCGAAAGCGATGGCAACACGTTCTCCGCGCTCATCGGGACGCTCGAAAAGGGAAGCACCGCAACGATTACCTTCGCCGCCGACATCGCCGACGAGGCGCTGGCGGGAACGAAGTTCTCAAACAGGGCGGTGCTCACCTCGCCCAGCCTTGAAGACGCGCGCATCGCCCACGCCATCGTGAACGTCGACGAAGGCGCGCAGCCCATCGTCGATTCAGGCGGCAGCACCACAAGGGGTAAGGGCCTGGGAAAAACCGGCGATGAGCTTATGGGCTTCGCGCTGAAGGTAATCCCCGTGCTCATGGTCTCGGCGGGAGCGATCGGCATCGGAGCTGGAGCGCTTGCGCTCCGCAAGAGAAAGGCAGGTAGACGCTAGGGGACGAAACGCATGGGAGGCCGACGGCAAAATCCGTCGGCCTCCCGAATAAAACGATGAAGCTCCAGGCTAGCGTATATGCTTCTCAGCTTCTGCACGCGCCCAAGCGTCCAGCACCTGAAGTTGCTCGATGCTCTCCACTTTCTGCACGCCCTGCGATTCGTGCTCGGACATCACGGCCTCGACGCATTCCGCAATGCCCAGATAGCTTCCCCGTTCGGACAGGAAGGCTGCGACAGCTATCTCGTTCGCAGCGTTCATCACGCAGGGAAGGGTTCCGCCCACCGAACCCGCATGACGAGCAAGCGCAAGGCAGCGGAACGTCTTCTCATCGGGAGCGACAAACTCCAAAGATCCCAGCGTCCGGAAGTCGAGCGGTGCGACCGGAGCCTCCCATCGATCAGGATACGACAGCGCGAATTGGATAGGGATACGCATGTCGGTCGTCCCCAGGTGCGCCTTCACGCTGCCGTCAGCGTATTCGACCATGGAATGGATGGCGCTTTGCGGCTGCACGACGACTTCGATCTTGTCGTAGGGCATGTTGAACAAATGATGCGCCTCGATGACCTCGAGCCCCTTGTTCATGAGCGTGGAGGAGTCGATCGAAATCTTGGCGCCCATATGCCAGGTCGGATGCTTCAATGCCTGAGCAGGCGTGATGTCACGCAAATCGTCGCGCGTGCGACCTCGGAACGGCCCGCCCGATGCGGTGACCCACAGCTTGGCGACCTCGCGTTCGTTCTCGCCGAGCAGGCACTGGTAGATTGCCCCGTGCTCGGAGTCGATCGGCATGAGCGCGCCCGCCGGTCCCACCTCAGGAGCAGATCCCGATGCCCTGCGCGCCGCATCGACCTGCGCTGCAAGCGGCATGATCAAGTCGCCGCCGACAACAAGGCTCTCTTTGTTCGCGAGCGCCAAGACCTTGCCAGCCTTGAGCGTCTCGTAGCTTGCTCGCAAGCCCGCAGCACCCACAAGCGCGTTCACGACCACGTCAACCTCGGATAATCGAACCAAGTCGACCACGGCATTCATCCCAAAACCGAGCGATCCGTCTTCCCCAAAGGACTTCGCGAACGCGGCAAGGCCCGAAGCGCTTTCGCCCACAGCGACATCTTCGCCGCCCACGGCGAGGTGGCCGACGCCGAACTCCTTCGCCTGCGCAAGCATATCCTGGGCGCGCGTGTTCACGGCAAGCCCCACGATCTTAAGCTTATCGGGATGCTGGCGCACCACGTCGAGCGTTTGCGTGCCGATCGATCCCGTCGATCCCAAAACAACGATACGCCTCATGAAAGCACCTTTCTTGAAAAGCGACGTTTAAACGTTAAAGGGAATTGCCCCGGAAATCACCAAAAGGATAGCCGACGATGCCGCGACGAGAAACAGGGAGTCGCACCTATCGAGGAGGCCACCATGGCCCGGCATGATCGTGCCAGAATCCTTGAAACCGGAGTTGCGTTTGATGCGGCTTTCAGCCAAGTCGCCCAGCACGCCCATAAGGCCGCAAACCAGGCCGAACCCGAGCGCCTCGGGAAGGTTCAGGTTCAAGCCGGGGATCAATGTGAACAACCCCCAGATGACCATCGAGCCGACGATGCCCGCGAAAAAGCCTTCCCAGCTCTTTTTCGGACTGACGCGCGGAGCCATCTTATGTTTGCCAATCTTGCTTCCGACCAGGTAAGCGAAGGAATCGTTCGCCCAGATGCTCAGGAAAATGCCGATGACGAGCACGCCGCCCCACGGGTCGGGCAGCGCTGTACGCACGACTACGATGCCCGAAAGGAGAAGACCTGTGTACGCCGCACCGAAAAAGCTCACGCCGACATCGGGCACGCGCGCACGCAGCCAAAACACGTACCAAACGATAAGCGAGAGCAGAAGCGCGATGCTCACGTACAGCGCGCCGACCACGCCGAGGAAGTACACGCTTACGGGGTAGAGCATCGCGGCGATGATGCCGAGCATCTCATTAGGGAGCTTCGCGTCAGCGCGCAGCATGTAGTAGAACTCGCCAGCGCAAATCCCCGCCGTCGCGCACAAAAACACGAGCGTCGAGATGTCGCTTACGAGGATGCACACGATGCACAAGGTTACGTAGATCGCACCTGTGCGAAAACGAACCTGCAGGTCGGTTGCATTTTTCAGCTTTTGCGGCGTCTTCTTGTAAGCGAAATCCTTGATGCGGGTAGAACGTGTCGGGCCTGCGTTTTCCTCATCGGTTGCGCGCGCGGCCTTCAGACTCGCCTTGCGCTCGGCCGAGCGCTTCCACTCCTCCGCAGCATCTCGCGTGTCGGCATCTTTGCGGGCCACGCTATTTCACCGCCCCAAAGCGGCGATCGCGCCCCTGGAACTCGAGCAGGCAGCGCAAAAGCTCGTAGCGGTCGAAGTCCGGCCACAGCACATCGGTCACGACGAACTCCGAGTAGGCAACCTGCCACAGCAGGAAGTTCGACAGGCGAACCTCTCCGCTCGTCCGAATGACCAGATCGGGATCGGGCATGCCCGCCGTGTACAACCCGCGCTCAAAGTCTTCGGCGGAAAACTCTTTCGGGGCAAGCCCGTCGGCGGTGCGGGCGGCCACCTCTTCCGCGCAGCGATTGACCGCACGGAGAATCTCCTGGCGCGAACCGTAGTTGACGGCAACGACCAGGGTCATCCCCGTGTTGTTCTTGGTTTTCTCCCATGCCTCCTCAAACGCCTCGCGCGTCTCCTCGGGCAGAAGGGACAGATCGCCGATCGTCTTCACGCGAACGTGCTCCTCGTGAAGGCCGTCCACCTCGGCGAGCATCGTCTTAGCGAACAGATCCATAAGCCCGACGACTTCCTCTTGCGGGCGCTTCCAGTTCTCGGTCGAGAACGAGTAGATGGTCAGGTAGCGAACGCCAAGATCGCTCGCGCAGCGGATGGTCTCGCGCACCGCCTCGATTCCCGCCTTGTGTCCCTTCAGACGGTTGAGCGCGCGCTTTTTCGCCCAACGGCCGTTGCCGTCCATGATGACGGCGATGTGCTCGGGAATACGCGCAGCATCAAGCGCTTCGGGGACAAGTCCCGAAGGCGGGTTGGGGAAGATGATATCAAGCGGTTTGTTCAAAAGACCTCGAATCAAAAAGGGGCTAGACTTCCATGACCTCCGCTTCCTTCTTCTTGAAGGATTCGTCGACCTCGGCGATGAACTTGTCGGTGATCTTCTGGATGGCACCTTCGGCGCGGCGCTGCTCGTCTTCGGGCAGGCTGTCTTCCTTGATGCACTTCTCGACCGCGGAGTTCGCGTCGCGACGGATGTTGCGGATGGCGACGCGCGCTTCCTCGGAGTACGCCTTGCACTGCTTGACAAGCTCACGGCGACGTTCCTCGGTGAGCGCAGGGAACGGCAGGCGGATGACCGTACCGTCGTTGGAGGGCGTCACGCCCAAATCGCTCTCGAGGATCGCCTTTTCGATGGCCTTCAGCGTCGTCTTGTCCCACGGCTCGATGACGAGCATATGGGCATCGGGCGTCTTCACGCCGGCCATCTGGTTCACGGGAGTGGGAACCCCGTAGTAGTCCACCTTGATGCGGTCGAGCGCCATCGCGTTCGCACGCCCCGTGCGCACCGATGAGAAGTTGTCGTGCAGCGCCGAGAGGGCCTTGCCCATGCGCTCTTCGGCCTGTGCCTTAATGTCGTCAATGCTCATCCGAGCTCCTTTCGTCCCCTTCGAGCGGCGTCGCCGCCGATAGCGTGACGCGAGGGCCTCACCCCCGCTTGTCCGTTGCCGTTATTCTACCGTGGTTCCCACCGCTTCGCCCTTGAGCGCGCGAGAAATGTTCCCCTTCACCGTCAGGTCGAAGACGATCATAGGAACCTTGTTGTCCATGCAAAGCGACGTCGCCGTGGAGTCCATCACGTGAAGGCCCTTGTTGAGCACTTCCATGTAGCTGATTGAATCGAATCGCTTCGCGTCCGGGTTGACCTTGGGATCCGAGTCGTAGACGCCGTCGACCTTCGTGGCCTTCATGAGGCAATCGACATCGAGCTCGCACGCGCGCAGCGCAGCGGTGGTGTCGGTCGTGAAGTACGGGTTGCCGGTACCTGCGGCGAGAATGACGACGCGGCCCTTCTCCATGTGGCGGATGGCGCGACGCCTGATGTAGGGCTCGGAAACTTCTTGCATGTTGATGGCGCTCTGCACGCGGGAGAACACGCCGTGGCGCTCGAAGGAATCCTGCAGGGCGAGCGCGTTCATGACCGTGGCGAGCATGCCGATGTAGTCGGCCTGCGCGCGATCCATGCCCTCCGTCGCGCCCGAAACGCCGCGGAAGATGTTGCCGCCGCCCACAACGACGGCGAGCTGGACACCGTCGTGCACGATTTCCGCGATTTCGTCGGCCAGGTCATCGACCACCTTCGGATCGATTCCGTAACCCAAATCGCCGGCGAGCGCCTCGCCGGAAAGCTTCAGAAGCACACGCTTGTACTGGTATTCGTTGGCCATCGAAACCCCTTTTTCTGCGTTTGATTTAACCATTTCGAATCATCTTACCCGAATCGACTCGCAGCTAGAGCCTCGGAGCCGTAACTGCACGCCTTTTCCGTCACCTCGAACGAAAAAGGCCGCGTAGGATTAGTCCCCACGCGGCCGAAACCGTGCCGATTCGCTTATCGTGTCCGCTTATGCGGCTTGGGCGATCGCGCCCGATCCCGCATCGGCGCTCGTCCCGCTCGAGTTGGAACCGCCGCCGTAACCGTACTGGCGCAGAAGGTCCTCAAGCGAGCCACCGTTCGACCCGTTGCTGTTCGAACTGTTAGACCCCGAGCTTGCGCCCGCGCGCGCCTGCGAGCTCTCGTCCGAGCCCAACGTCACCTGCACGTCTTGGCTCTGACCGTCGCGGTTGATCGTGACGGTGGCCGTGTCGCCCGGGTTCTTCGAGCGCACGGCGAGCATAAGATCGCTCGCGGAGGAGACCTTCTTGCCATCGAAGGCGGTTACGATGTCGCCCACTTTAAGGCCCGCGGAGTCAGCGCCAGAGCCGCTGCTCACCGCTGCGATATAGGCGCCCTCATCCACCGAGAAGCCGTAGCGCTGGGCCGTCTGCGCGTTAATCGTGGACAGGGACACGCCCAGCTGCGCATGCGTCGGCGTCTTCCCCTCGATAATCTGCTGTGCCAAGTTGACCGCGTAGTTCACCGGGATGGCGAACCCGACGCCGGAGTAGTTGCCGGAATACGACGTGATCAGCGTGTTGATGCCGATGAGCTTGCCGTCCTTGTCGACGAGCGCGCCGCCGGAGTTGCCGGGGTTGATGGCGGCGTCGGTCTGAATCATGTTGGTGTAGACCGTCGTGGTGCTCGACTGCTGCTGGCCGTACTGATACGAGTTGGATGAGTTGTCCATGATCTGCGAGCGGTTCGTAGCCGACACGATGCCCGTCGCCACCGACTGCTCAAGGCCGAAGGGGCTGCCGATCGACATAACCCATTCGCCCACCGTCAAATCATCGGAGTCGCCCAACTCCATAGCGGTCAGCCCCGAAGCGTTCTTCGCCTTGATGACCGCGATGTCGGAGCTGGGGTCGGAGCCGATGATGTCCGCGTCGTATTCCTCGCCCTCGATGGTGACCTTCAGAGCATCGGCGCCCTCGATCACATGATAGTTCGTCACGATGTAGCCATCCGAGGAAAGCACCACGCCGCTGCCGAGAGACGTCTCGGTAAGGGAATTCTGCGTGCTGTAGCCGTAGTAGCCGCTCTGCTGGTTGGTGTACACGTCGATAGCCACCACGGACGGAAGGCACTTCTGGGAGACGCTTTCCGCAAGCGTCGCGTTCTCGTCGGCGCTGCCGCTCGTGGATGAGGAAGACGTGCCGCCGAGCACCGTGGTCGAGCCCGACGGAGAGCCGCTCGTCACTGTATTGACGACACCGGTGCCGCCGAGCACAAGCACGCATGCAAGCGCCGCGCCCGCGAACGCGATCCCGAACGTCTTCGCACCCGAATGGCTCTTCTTGGGCTTTGCGTCCCGCTTCGCAGCGTGCGCCTGCGCGTTGTGCGCACCCGCCGACTGCGCATAGGGAGACGCGGGATCAACGGGCGCCGTGGCATTCGTCCCCGCCGCACCACCCGGGCCTGCACCCTGGTAATGATAGTAAGAATTCGGGGGAATCGGCGCGCCGCCCGTCCCCTGCCCGAACGACTGGCTGGATGACTGGGGGTCGTATCCACCCTGGTTGTTCTCATTGTAATCGCTCATGCCGTTTGCTCCTTCGCCCGCATTGGGTTGTTGAGCAAACCTTACCACGCCATCCTGAAGAGCTCCTGAAACGTGGCACAATCGTCATCGTTGCACCACGCAGATACACCTCTGGGTGTACCCCCTAAGGCGCAGGGAGCTTATCTTTGCGCGCGCCCAGCGCCTCACGAGTACGCGACGCCTTGCAAGCACCCAGCCCTCGCAAGCAACTTCGAGCCGCTTGCGGGCGCCTGGCACTCTCGCGACTTCCCTATCCCTGCTGGTACTGGCTTAAGAACGCGCGCGTGCGCTCCTGCTGCGGGTTGTTGATCACGTCCACGGCGCGGCCTTCCTCAACCACAAGGCCGTCGTCCATGAAGATGATGCGGTCCGCCACGTCGCGGGCGAAAGTCATCTCGTGCGTTACGATGACCATGGTCATGCGCTCAGCAGCCAGGTCGCGGATGACTTTGAGCACGTCGCGCGTGAGCTCGGGATCGAGCGCACTCGTCGGCTCGTCGAAGAAAAGCACCTCAGGATCCATCGCAAGCGCACGGGCGATCGCGACGCGCTGCTGCTGACCGCCGGAAAGCTCGCAGGGAACCATGTCCTCCTTGTCGGCGAGACCCATCTTCGCGAGCAGCTCGCGTCCGCGCTCGAGCGCCTCTGCGCGCGGACGCTTCTGCACGCTGACCGGCGCGTCGATGACGTTTTTGATCACCGAATAGTGCGGGAACAGATTGAAGTTCTGGAACACCAGGCCAAAGCGCGATTTCGCCCGCTTCATCACATCCTTGCCGCCATAGACGGCATGCCCCGCCCCGTTATCTTCAGCCACGGGCAAATCGCCGTAGGAAAGCGACCCAGCATCGAGCGTCTCGAGCAGCGTCATGCATCGCAGAAGCGTCGACTTGCCGCCTCCCGACGGGCCGATGATGGCGACGACCTCGCCTTTGCGAACCTCGAGCGAGATGTCTTTGAGCACCGCGACATCGCCAAAGCTCTTCTTACCGTGCTCGAGCTTTACCAGCACATTATCTTCAGGCATTGCCAAACCTCACCTTCCCAACGGCTAATCGTGGTAATAACCCATCTTCTTCTCGACGCGCCCGAGAACCACTTCCACGACGAAATTGAATACCCAGTAGAAAACCGCTGCGAACACGAAGGGCAGCATGCTCACCTGCGAAGCAACGAGCGCCTTCGCCGTCGAGAACATCTCCGCCACGCCGATAGCGAACGCGAGCGACGTGTCTTTCACCAACGTGATGATCTCGTTGCCCATAGCGGGAAGAATCCTCTTAATCACCTGGGGCAGCACAATTTTCATAAACGTCTGGAGACGCGAATAGCCCAAGACCTCGGCGGCCTCGTACTGTCCGCGCGGAATCGACTGGATGCCGCTGCGGTAAATCTCAGCGAAGTAGGCCGCGTAGTTGATGATGAACGCGACGATCGTTGCGGAGAACTTCGATTCCATGCTCAGGGGGATTCCGAAGATATAATAGGGAGCGAAGTAAATGAAGAACATCTGCAGCATGAGCGGGGTTCCGCGCATGACGGAAATGTAGAACTTCATGATCCAGGCAATCGGCTTCACGCGGCTCATGCGCGCAAGCGCCACCACCACGCCAAGCGGCAGCGACCCCACCAGCGTCAGGAAGAATATCTGCAAGGTTACGACGAAGCCTTGCCCAAGCATGGAAAGCATGGTTCCAATTTCCACGGCAACCTCTTTCTTATTGCAACACGAATCGCGGACAGGTTGCCCCGTCCGCGATTTTCACCTGCCTGCGGGAGGTTATACCCGCAAGCAAATCAACTTATCGACTGGCTATTTGAGGATCCAGTTCGTGTAGGACAGACCGTACTCTGCGTACTTCTCGCACAGCTTCTCGACGGTGCCGTCCTCGTTCATCTCCTTGAGCGTCTTGGTGATTGCGTCGGCAAGCTCGGTGTTACCCTTCTTCACGCCGACCGCATAGTGCTCGTCGGAGAGGTCCTCGGGAAGCTGGGCGTAGGCATCGGGCTTGGCGCTCATCTGGTACTGCGCGATGGAGAGATCGCAGGCCACGGCGTCGACGGCGCCGGACTCGAGCTGCATGAAGGCGGTGTTGTACTCGCCGATGGTCTCGAGCGAGGCGAAGGTGGCAGCGAGGTCGGCCTTAGTCGCTTCGTCGCCCGCGAGCACGTCGTAGGCGGCCGAGTCGGTCTGCGTGATGACGTTCTTGCCGGCAAGATCGGCGAGGCTCTCGATGCCGCTGCCCTTCTTCACGACGATGACCTGGGCATTCAACATGTAAGAATCGGAGAAGGTGTAGTCGTTCTCGCGGCCTTCCATAGTGAAGCCGTTCCAGATGCAAGTGATGGCGCCGGAGTTCAAGAGCGTGTCCTTCGCGTCCCAATCGATGGGCTCGAGCTGGATGTCCCAGCCGTTGCGGCTGGCAACCTCGGCAGCGAGGTCAAGGTCGAAACCGGTGAAGTTGCCGTCGTTGCCGACGAAACCGTACGGCGGATACGACTGGTCGAAGCCGACGATGAGCGTCGTCTTGTCCGAGCTGGTCGCAGCCGCGTCTTTCTTGTCGTTCGAAGCGTTGTTGGAGGAGCAACCGGCCAGCATGCACGCCGCCAAGGCGAGGGCGCATACCGCTGCTGCCATTACCTTCAGTTTCTTCATGAGATCCCTTCCTTCGCACACCGCGCTCGCTCGTCGCGCACGGTGCCCTTCCCTGTTTGTGCTACTGCACTTTACTGCGCTAAAGTGTTGCCAGTATACCACAGATACCCATCCGTCGCGCAAGCGGTCGAAATAATACGACCACAGGAGAGGCCGGCCGTAGGCGGCACGCGCTATCGACCCGTCGACTTCAGGCGCGAGAGCAGGCTTCCGCGCGCCGGCGGATCGGGGAGATGGATAAGCCGCGGCTCGAAGTCGAAGAGCTCGGAGGTGGCAATCACATCGGAGACCGCGATGCACTTCTGCAGGCAGGTGTCGGCGCACAGATTGCATTGCACGCATTCCATCAGCTGGAACTCCAAGTAGCTGCCCTCTCCCGAAGCGGGCTTCTCCTCGCTTTTCTTAAGGGCCCCCGTCGGGCAGAACACGGTGCACATCCCGCACGCGCGGCACTTCGACTCGTCGATCGATACGTTGCCGAACAGGCGCGTCTCGATTTCGGGAACGACGCTCTGACCGATTGCGTCCATCGCGTCGAGCGTGTCCATTCGCCGCGAAGGCTCGAATTGCGGCAGCCCACCATCTTTGTCGGGGCGGAGCAGCTCGCGAAGGTTCAGCTCCTTCTTCTCATTCTGCTTGCCGAGCGTCTCGTCGAGCGCCTTCTCCGTCGCGACCTTCACGGCGTCTTTCGCCATACCGCCCGCCTGCGAGAAGAACCCGCGGCGCGCCGCGGCGAACGACTTGCGCCCGCTCGTCTCTATCGCCTCGGGAGGAAACTCCGAGGCGCGGCGAACGCGGACGCTCGACCCCTGCGCCGCGAGCAGGGAGTTCGCCGACTCAACTGTCGCCGTGACGCCCTCGCTCGTACCGCCGAACTTGCAGGTCGAACACGTTCCGTCGACGAGCGCCACATCGCCCACGCCGTGGGACGCAAGCTGCAAGAGGAGGCTTTCCTCCATGCGCGCAAGGCAGGGGACGGACACGTATTTGTCGGGATCGCCCTCTCGGCGCGCAGCCATGCGGGCACATGCGAACACGGAGAGGCTGCCGCCGAGCGCACGTGTAGCCGAGGCAGCAGCGCTGGCGAGCTCGACATCGGCAGGTTCGAAGGGAACGAGCGCCTCGGTGGGGCAGACGACCGTGCAGGCGCCGCAGGAAACGCAGGCCTCCGCGTCGATCTTCACGCTGTTGTCGCCGACCGAGATCGCGTCCGCAACGCACGCTTCGATGCATTTGCGGCACGTCGAATGGCGGTTGCGCACCGCCACGCAACGCTTCTCGACCACGAGGACCGACTTGCCCCCGAGCGCCTCGGCCACATCGGCTATGTCTGAAAGGTTCGGCATCTTGAAATCACTGCCTTTCGCGGGCCTCGCATCTGCGGCGAGGCGCCATCCCTTCTGCGGAGAGGCTAGCCCTCCATCACCATGTCTTCGAGCGCATGCAGCTCATCGGGCGTGTTCGCGTTGATGAAACAGCCGCCCATCGGCTCCGCCTCGAGCACCTTGCTTTGGGGGAACTCGTGGACAACCACGGAGTCGTCCCCGAAAAACGACTGGGCACGCTTCTCGCCGCGATCGAGCGCACGGCGCACGGCGGGCAGGCACTCCATGCGACGGTACATCGCGTGGAATGGCTCGAAACCGTGCTTGTTCACAGGGACGACCACGTCGGCCCCCGTCTCGTTCATGCACAGCGCCTCGGCGACCACGAGGGCGCCCGACGCGAACACCATGTCGCACGCCACAATGGCGACATAGGGGTTGCGCGCGGCCTGGAGCGCGGTGTACAGACCCGGCAGCGCGCCGCGGCTTGAGAAGATATCACACACAAGTTGAATGTTGAGCTGCGGAAACTCCTGATGCAGAAACGTCAGATTGTCGGGCTCGTTGGTCGTGATGACCAGATCGTCAGCCACGGGGCTTAAGCGCTCGATCAGACGGCAGATGAGCGGACGGCCCAAAAACGGGACCGTCGCCTTGCTGCGACCCATGCGCCGGCTCTCGCCGCCCGCCTGGATGACCACCGTCACGCGCGGGCGCACGAAATGGGACTCCACGAAATCAGCGAGGGCAATCGTGTCGTTAAGATCGAATGCGGGAATGCCGTAAATCGCCGCAGCCTCGATTGCGCGAGGAATATCGGTCACGATGGCAACGGTGTTCACGCCGGGCATCTTGCGCACGAGGTCGGGGTGGATGCCATCTTCCGCGGCCGCGGCCGCAGCCGCCAGCGCGTCGAGATCTTCGTCCGCAGGCGCCTGCGCAGCATCTTCCCCGTCGTTGCGAAGGTCGTCGTCCAAAGCCTCCTCCGCGCCCTCGATACGCTCGCCTTCAGGCGTGAAAAGGCATTTCGCAATCTGGGTGAAGTCGGTCCCAAGCGCCCAGCCCCGCTCCGCGCCCAAGGCAAACGCCTCAGCGACGCGCTGGTCCGCCTCGTTTCCCGAGCGCATGAGCTCGATGGTCGGCAGGCCGCTTTTGCGATAACCCTCCACGACGACGATATCGTGGCCCGGCATGCTTCGCACGATATCGGAGCATTCCGCCTCGCCCTTGAGCGTCTTCATGCGGGCAATCTGCCCCGGCGCTGCGATGACGGTCTCCGAAGCGCCCGCTTCACGATGGCGGTAGGAATCCTTGCCCGGATAGTCGATATCGAAGCCCTTGTGGCTGTGATGCTTCACGCTTCCCACGTCGTGCCCCCGAGCAACAAGCTCCTCGATAAGCTTCACGATGAGGGTCGTTTTCCCCGAATTGTGACGCCCGACGATCGAGACTGCCGGGCTCGGCACGTTGACCATTGATGATTCTCCCGTCTTTATTCCGTAAGGCGAAAGTATATCACTGAAGGGAGCGGCAAGGAGTATGCACCTCGCCTGGCAGGTGCACGCACTTCGATCTATTCGTTCGATTTTCACCATCCCCAGAGGCTGAGCGGGGTACCAATAGCGCAATCGCTCGAGGTGAGGCGCATCACTCAAGCAGGATGAAAAGAGTTACGCGCATTCGGCCAAATGATGCTATACTATGCAACGACCTACTACGCAGTTCGGACTTCGGCAACAGCGAGAATCCTGTTTTTGGAGGGGACAGGTTCCTCACTGTTGGACGAAGCAAATAAAGGCTCGCAATCGCGAGCCTTTATTTTTGCCATTTTCGAACTGGGGGGTTCCCAAAAGAGCAACTATTCTAGCCATCCTAGGCAAAAGGCCCCAAATTAGCGCTCAGGCCGCTAGAGCTCGCGCCTCGCTTCGAGGGCGCGGCCGAGCGTCACCTCGTCGGCGAACTCCAAGTCGCCACCGACAGGCAAGCCGCTCGCCAAGCGCGTCACCTTCACACCCAGGGGCTTGATGAGTCGAGCAAGATACGACGCCGTCGTCTCCCCCTCGACGTTGGGATTGGTCGCGAGCACCACTTCCCTCACGTCCTCGCTGCCCAATCGCGCCATAAGCTCGGCCACATGCAAGTCATCGGGACCGATGCCCTCGAGAGGCGACAATGCGCCCCCGAGCACATGGTACACGCCCCCGAAAACGCCCGTGCGCTCGATGGGAGGAATGTCGCGCGGCTCGCTCACCACGCAAATGATGCCGCCGTCGCGCTTGGTCGACGCGCAGATCTCGCACACGTCGCCTTCCGCATAGTTGAAGCACTGCGCGCAGAAATGCACGGTGTCCTTCACCTCGATGATCGACTGAGCCAAGCGCAGCGCCGTCGCGCGATCGGTGTTCAAGATCCAATACGCCATGCGCTGCGCGGACTTCGGCCCGACACCGGGAAGGCGCTCGAGCTCATCGAGAAGCTTTTGAATCGCAGGTGCGGAGTTCACGAAAAGCGCCTACATCAAGCCGGGGATGTTCATGCCGCCGGTCGCCGCGCTCATGCGGGCGGCCGCCATGTCGGAGACGCCGCGAAGCGCTTCGTTCACCGCAGCGAGGACCATGTCCTCGAGCATCTCGACATCCTCCGGGTCGACAGCCTCGGGGTCGATCGCGATGGACTGGATCGTGTTGTCGCCGAGCGCCGTGACCTTCACCATGCCGCCACCGGCCGTAGCCTCGAACGACATCGTCTTCACTTCCTCCTGCGCCTTCGCAAGCTCGGCCTGCATCTTCTGAGCCTGCTTCATCATAGCGCCCATGTTGCCCATGCCGCCGCCGGGGAATCCGCCTCGTTTCGCCATTTTTCCTCCTGGTAGTGTTCTTTACGTATCGACGCCCCGCGCGAAAACGCGTTGTCGGGGCGAAACCCGTCTTATCTGTCGGGCTATTCTCTCACTTCTTCGACGCGCGAGCCCTCGAAACCTCCCGCTGCGAGCATAGCGGCCAGGTCATCGGGCGAGCCGAACTCGCTGCCCGCAGGCTCGCCGTTCGGACCGGTCGCGTCGATCGACGCCGACGTGTTCGCATCGGTCGGCTCGGGGGGAAGGCCAGCCGCCGCCGAGGTTCGCGCCGCCGCCTCACGTGCCATGCGGTTGAAGTCAGGCACGGAGGAAGCTGCGGCCGGCGAGCGGCGAGCCTCCCCACCTCCCCGTCGTTTAGCAGAGGAAGCCGGCGCGGCAGAATACGCGGAGGCATCCCCGACGAACGCGTCCTCGTCGCCATAGGGGACCGGCTCGTCGTAGGGAGCGTCGCCGTATGCATCGAGCGGAACGGGGTCTGGCTCGGGAACGAACGCGCCCGTGTTCTGGACGCCCCGCATCTGCGGCTCGCGTACCTGCGGGCCTGCCTGGCGCGCATTCGCAGATGAAACGGGCTGTCGAGCCGTCGAGCGCGCAGGTTCAGCAGACGCCGCAGCCGCTTCTCGCTCCCGAACCGCGCGCATCGCCGCAGCTGCGGCCTCACGAGCGGCGCTTGGTCTTTCAGCATGGGACGCCTGAGGCTGCGCTTGCTGCGTCGCCGATCGAGCAGAGGCCCCTGGCGAGGAAGCGGACGGGGCCGCCACCGCGCTTGCACCTTGGGAAGGGCCCTTCGAGAAGGCAAACGGGATTACCGCACCGCACGACTGCGCGAGCGCCGCAGAAACGGCGTCCTGTACGTCGGGCTTCTGCACAGCATTGAACGCAAAGGCGTTCTCCACGGGGAACTCGATGACGAGCATACCGCGGCCCTCGTCGAGCACAGCCTTCGTGTTCAAGAAGAGCACGCCGTAGGCCGCCTTGCTCTTCTTGAGCGAGGCGATGGCCGAACTCCAGATGCGCTGCAGCGCCGCCTCGTTGCGCAGCGTGTCCGCAAGCTCGGCGGAAATCGCGCCACATACTGCGGAAGCGCCAGCAACCGCAGCAGCCGCCGAAGCGGCGTTCTCACGAGGCGCCGCTTCGGTCGCCGCCGCGGCCGTCGCTGCGTTCACGGCAGGAACAGCCTCGGCCGACGCCTGGAAACCCCCCGCGGGAGAGCCCGCCCCCCGAGAGGCAGCCTCTTGCGAAGCCGGCATTTCAGTTGCAGCGGTGCGGGCGTGACGGGAATCAAACGACGCGCCTGCCTGCCCCATCGCCGAGCCCGCCGAGCTCGCCGCTCCCTGATGCGCCTGGGCGCTCGGCTCCGGCGCCGCGCTCGACGGCGCACCCGTCGCCGCAGCAGCAGCGGGAGCGGCAGCAGGGGCAATTACCCGCGAACAGGCCGAATACCCCGACTCGAGCGCCTCGATGCGCTCGGCGAGCGCCTCGAGCGTCAGGTCGCTGTCGGGCCGCACCATGCGCGTAAGCGCAATCTCGAACGACAGGCGAGGATTGGTGGACGTCTTCAACTCGGCCGACAGATCGCCCAAAACGCCGAGCAAGCGCGCCAGGCGATCGGGGCCGAACAACGGCAACTCACCTGTGAGCTCTCGGCGCTCGGACTCGGACACCTCCAGCGCCACGTCGGCGCCCACAAGCGACATCACGTACAGGTTGCGCACGCGCTCAGCCATATCGCCTACAAATCGGGCCAGGTCGGCGCCTGTTTCCACATATTGCGCCGTCCAGCGGAAGCACGCTGCAGCATCACGGGTACCGACCGCATTCATGATTTCGGACATCTCGCTCGAATCGAGCGACCCGAGCATCGCCTCGGCACCCGCAAGCGTCACCTTGCCCTCGCCGAACGCGATGATCTGCTCGAGGGAGGTGAGCGCGTTGCGAAGGCCGCCTTCCGCGCGATGCGCGATCAAATCGAGCGCCTCGCCCTCGAACTCGACCCCTTCGGACACGCATACCGCACCCAAACGCGCGACCATGGCCTCGGCGGAGATGCGGCGGAAATCAAATCGCTGGCAGCGGGAATGGATGGTCTCGGGAACCTTCTGCGGGTCGGTCGTCGCCAGGATGAACACCACATGGCTCGGCGGCTCCTCGAGCGTCTTCAGCAGCGCGTTGAACGCCGCCACCGAGAGCATGTGGACCTCATCGATGATGTAGACCTTGTAGCGCCCGCGCGTCGGCGCGAACTGCACGCGGTTGATGATCTCCTCGCGGACGTTGTCGACGCCCGTGCGGCTTGCCGCATCGAGCTCGTAGACGTCGGGGTGCTCTCCCGCGGCGATAAGCTGGCAGTCCTCGCACGTTCCGTCGGGGTCGGCAGTCGGACCTTTCTCGCATAAAAGCGCCTTCGCAAGCAGGCGGGCAGTGGTCGTCTTGCCCGTGCCGCGCGGGCCGCAGAACAGGTATGCATGACTGACTTTATCCTGCTCAATGGCATTTTTGATGGTGCGCTCGATATGCTCTTGGCCCACCACGTCCTCAAACGTCTGGGGGCGATATTTACGGTATAAAGCTTCCGACATCGCGCGAGTCCTTCGCATTCGTATGCGGCGCGCAAGGCGCCCGGTTCATTTCGCTCCATTATAGAAGAAGCGCCCGGGGTTGCCGGACGCTCCTGGAAAGAGTTCGTCGTATCGATAGAAGCTCGGACACGTGCCTCCTCGTATCCGGGACCGATCGCCCCTCGCCGGCACGTGTCGGCATTATTTCGCGTGCTTGGCGTTTTTGGCCTTGTCGCCCTTCTTCGAGCTCATCGCGGCTTTCACCGCACCGATGAACGCAGGGGCCACCGATACCGCGACGATGCCCAAAACGATGATCTCGAAGTGCTCTTGCACAAACGGAATGCCACCGAAAAAGTATCCCACCAATACGAACAGAGAGACCCAAGAAATGCCGCCAATCGCGTTGAACAGCGTGAACTTGCCGAAATTCATGTGGCCGGTGCCCGCAATGAACGGGGCGAACGTACGGAAGAAAGGCATGAAGCGCGTGATCACGATAGTCAGCCCGCCGTAGCGCTCGAAGAAGTGGTCGAGCTTCGCCATGCGCTCGGGCGTGAGCGCCTTGATCTTCCCCGAGTCGATGATGCGCTTGCCGAAGAAGCGTGCGATCCAGTAGTTGGACGTGTTGCCCAAGATGGCGGCGACGTAGAACACGATGAGCGTCGCCCACAGGTGCAGACCGCCCCCGTCAGCCGAGAAGACGCCTGCCGCAAACAAAAGCGAGTCACCCGGCAGAAACGGGAAGAACACAAGGCCCGTCTCCACGAACACGATCAGGAACAACGGGGTGTACACCCATGCGGCGCCCAGCGCCACGATCCACCCTGCAATCGCCGAGCGGGGATCGGAAAGGAGACTGATGAAGAAGTTGATGATGTCCATAGCGTCCTTACAAGAAGAGGCCCATGCAGCAAGCAGGCGGCTCGTGGCCGCCTGCAAGATGAAGCATTCTGAATAGGACAGGGCGCTCGTCAGAGGCCCCTTATGGCTGCTTCCTCCCGGACCTGACCAGGTTCGGAACATGTCGCCGCCCCGCCCCATTCAGAATGCTCAGTTCAAGTTGTCCCCAGTATACGCGAGTTGGCATGACGCGAACGAGCCTTAAACCAAATGCACACAGCTCAGCCGCGCAAACGGACACGAGGGACGCAGGGCTATTCCTTTACGCCGCCCTCGGCCACAGTCCGCACGATGCCATCGAGACCGCTATGGACGAGCGAGTGCGTCACCTGGGCGATATCCTCGAGGGGAATCTCCGACTCGTCTAAGATCCAGCGGCGAATCACCGCCACGAGCCCCGCACTGAAATACGCGACGCAGAAATCGAGATACGGCCCCAACTTCTTCAGGCCAAGCGTGTCCTGCTCGATAAGCGACGCAGTAAGCGACGATTCCAGCTTCTTCAAAACGAGTTCGTAAGGAGTGTGCGAGGCGATGAGCTTCATGCTCTTTAGGTCGGGCGCCAGCCCCAGCGAAAGCCGCTTGAACAGGTCGACCACGTTCTCGCCGTCGTCGCTGTTCTCGAGGGAGTCCAGGCATGTGCGCACGATCCGGTCCGCCTCGTCCTGCACGATCTCGTTCGCCAGATCCTCGACCGACTGGTAGTGCAGATAGAACGTCTTCCGGTCGATGTCTGCCTCGCGGGCAATTCCGGTGATGGTGATTTTTTGGTACTCCGTCTCCTGCATGAGGATCAAAAACGCCTGACGGATCGCCTTTCGCGTGCGCACAACACGGCGGTCGGGCGCCGTGCGCTCCCCGGATTCCCGGCAGGCGGCTCCCTCTCCAGTCGGCTGAATCTCGTTCGCCATCTTCTCCCCCACGTCGCCCATATCTCTCCCTTGCAAAAATGGACAGCATAACTTCATCTGCAGGTTTTACCACAAACGTTGTTTATTTGTCACTTGTATTTTTATTTCACCGACCTATACTCACGCTTAAGGGAGTTATTCCACATTTGTTGAATAATTTTATGGGAGGTACAACACTATGAAAGCAACCGACCAAATCAAGCGGGCAGCCCTCAACAAAACCATCGACTACCTGCTTGAAAATCCCGAGCGAAACGTCGCGAAGATCATGGACATGATCGACAGAGTTGCGCCCGACGACGTGTTCCCCACCCAACGCGCCGCCTTCCATCAGGCAATCGATGACGAATCGAATTGGTATCAACTTATCATGAAGATTCTCACCGATATGAATCCCCATGTCAGGGACCGCCTCATCAAGACATTCGTCGTTGATGCGAACATGCTCGCATGGCCGAAGCAGGAAGCGATGCGCGATCAGTACCACTGCAACATACCCTGGGCCATCCTGCTCGATCCGACGAGCGCCTGCAACCTGCGCTGCACCGGATGCTGGGCAGCGGAATACGGCCACAAGCAAAACCTCACCTACGAGGAAATCGACTCCATCATCAACCAGGGCGTCAAGCTGGGAACCCACGTCTACATCTACACCGGCGGCGAGCCGCTCGTCCGCAAGCACGACCTCATCAACCTATGCGAAGCGCATCCCGATTGCGCGTTCCTGTCGTTCACCAACGCGACGCTCATCGACGAGGAGTTCGTGCAAGACATGATCCGCGTCGCGAACTTCGTGCCTGCCATCAGCATCGAGGGCTTCGAGGAGGCAACCGACGCCCGCCGCGGCGAGGGAACGTACGCCAAGGTGTCCCGCGCCATGGAGCTTTTGCGCGAAAACGGCCTGCCCTTCGGCGTGTCGTGCTGCTACACCAGCGCCAACGCAAGTTCCATCGCCAACGAGGAGTTCTTCGACTGGCTCATCGAGAAGGGGGCGCTTTTCGCGTGGATCTTCACGTACATGCCCGTCGGCGTCGGCTCGCCCACCTCGCTTATGGTGCACGCCGACCAGCGCGAGCACCTCTATCACTTCGTCCGCGAGATGCGCGAGAAGAAGCCCCTGTTCACGCTTGACTTCCAGAATGACGGCGAGTTCGTCGGGGGCTGCATCGCCGGCGGGCGCCGCTACCTGCACATCAACGCTGCAGGTGACGTGGAGCCGTGCGTATTCGCGCATTACGCGAACGTCAATATCCGGGAGACGAGCCTTCTCGACGCGCTACGTTCCCCTTTGTTCATGCAGTATTACGAGGGCCAGCCCTTCAACGACAACCTGCTCAAGCCCTGCCCGATTCTGGAAAACGAAGGGCTTCTCGCCGACATGGTGAAGCGCGCCGACGCGCATTCCACCGACCTTCAAGAGAAGGAAAGCGCAGAGAGCCTCTGCGCGAAATGCCACGACTCCATCGCAGAATGGACGCCCGTCGCCGACCGCATCTGGAACGATGAGGGTGACCCGCTCTACGACAAGCGCAGAAACGACCCCACGCAGGGCATGGCCGACACCGACATGAGAAAACTCGCAGAGCAAGGCCGCCGTGAGCTGCCCGAATCTCTCATGACGAAGCGGGAGCGCCGCGAATTCCGCAAGCAGCAGGATAACTCGACTGACGCCGCTTAATACCGCGAGGATCCGCGCGTAGGGGCGGCTTCCCTAACCCCTGGAAAGCCGCCCCGGCAAAGTTCCCCGCGCACCCCGTAAGCCGGCGCATCCTTCCCCAACTTACCGCCGAGGGAGAGCGCCTGGTAATTCCCCTTGAACAAGCTCGGCGCGTGAAGCCTCCCCCGCGCGCCGAGCTTGCGACTATCCTAAAGACCTCACATGTTCGCTTGAGCGGTCGAGCTGCTCTTTGGCGGAGCGGATTGCCGCGATATCCGATTCCTCCAGCCTCTCGGTTTTCTTCGAAAGCAGCTTGCGGAGAGCATTCGCATCGGCTTTGACCTGCTTTTTCTCTTCCTTTTCCAACTGCTTGCCAGATTTTGCGAGCGCCGCGTCCACCTCTTGGACCAGGCGCGCCGCCTCCGCATGCACCTCCATCGCATCGCGGCGCGTCGCGTCCTGCGCCGCGTAGGTTTCCGCATCGCGGATAGCGCGATCGATTTCCTCGTCGGACATGTGGCCCGACTCGTCGATCGTGATCGACTGCTCCTTGCCCGTCCCCTTGTCCTTCGCGGAAACCGTGAGGATGCCGTTCGCGTCGATATCGAACGTCACCTCGATCTGGGGAACGCCCGCGGGAGCGCGCTTGATGCCCTTCAGGCGGAACTTGCCGATCGACTTGTTGTCGCGCGCCATCGGGCGCTCGCCCTGAAGCACGTTGATTTCCACGCTCGTCTGGAAGGCCGCCGCCGTCGTGAAGATCTGCGAATAATGCACGGGAAGCGTCGTGTTGCGCTCCACGATGCGCGTCGCCACGCCGCCGACGGTCTCGAGGGAAAGGGAAAGCGGCGTCACATCGAGCAGCAGGATGGAGTTCGCCTTCACAAGCCCCGTCGAAGACCCCGCGAGCGTGGCCCCCTGGATGGCCGCGCCCACGGCGACGCATTCGTCAGGGTTGATCGACGACGAAGGCTCCTTCCCCGTAAGGGAGCGAACCTTGTCCTGAACCGCCGGGATGCGCGTCGACCCGCCGACAAGCAGCACGCTTCCCAGCTCGGAGGCGGCAATGCCCGCGTCGTTGAGCGCCTGGGACACGGGGCCTTCGGTGCGCTCAACCAAATCGGCGGTCATGCGGTTGAATTCCGAGCGCGTGACCTGCGCCTCCAGATGAAGCGGGCCGGATGCGCCCTGCGCCAGAAACGGCAGGTTCACGCGCGCCGTCTCCATGGAGGACAGCTCCTCTTTCGCCTGGCGCGCCGCCTCGCGCACGCGCTGCGCCGCGGCGGAATCGCGACTCGCGTCGACGCCCGATTCCCGCTTGAAAACCCCGAACAGGTAATCGGCGACGCGCTCGTCGAAGTCGTCGCCGCCCAGATGGTTGTCGCCCGCAGTCGCAAGCACCTCGATCACGCCCTCGCCGATCTCGATGATCGACACATCGAACGTGCCGCCGCCCAAGTCGTAGACCATCACCTTCTGCGGATCGCCGTTGTCGAGCCCGTACGCGAGCGCCGCGCTTGTCGGTTCGTTGATGATGCGCAGGACTTCGAGCCCCGCGATGCGGCCCGCATCCTTTGTGGCCTGGCGTTGCATATCGTTGAAGTAGGCGGGGACGGTGATGACGGCCTGCGTCACCTCCTGGCCGAGGAACGCCTCAGCGTCACGGCGCAGCTTGCGCAGGATCATGGCGGAAATCTCTTGCGGTGTGAATCGTTTACCGTCGATGCTCGCACGCCAGTCGGTTCCCATGTGGCGCTTCACCGAGGAAATAGTGCGCTCGGGGTTGATTGCCGCCTGCCGACAAGCTGTCGCACCGACGAGGCGCTCGCCATCTTTCGTGAAGGCGACGACGCTCGGCGTCGTGCGAGAGCCCTCGGCGTTGTGGATGATGGCCGGCTTGCCGCCCTCGACCACCGCGGCGCAACTGTTCGTCGTGCCCAAGTCAATCCCGATAGTTGCCATATCAGTCTCCTTCCGAGAGAACAAGGTGATTCATTCAAGCAGCACCAAAGTCAGCGAGCGAGGCACATTACGCCAGCCGACGGGCCGCGAGCGCCCTAAAAACCCATGAACCCGTAGCGCATGAACTGCTGCAGACACAGCTGGAGCATGCAGCAGCCGCAGCACAGCGTCGTGGAATCGATAGAGGAAATGGTGAACCCGCGCGTCTGCTGTTCCTGCGTATACGACTGCCCCGCGCTTTGGAACGCACGGTATGCACGCTGGTAGTCGGCGTTGTTCGGATCCATGCGAACAGCGCGGCGAATCTGATCGAGCGCCATCACCGTGTTGCCCGCGCCGTTGTTCGCGAGCGCCGAAAGGTAGTACCATCGGGCGTTACGCCCGCCGCTCGTTACCGTTGCCAGAATGTCGGCAGCACGCTTACATTGCGCCGCATCCCCTGAGTTGATCAGGTCGATCGCCGCGCGGAATTCCGCCGGATCGCTCGCATTCGCCTCGGGATGAATCGGACCGGACGCCGTGGAGGCACCGTATCCGAAAAAGTCGTCGAAATCGAAGCCGAAGCCGCCCGCCCAACCATACGGGCCACCGGAGGTGTAAGGGTTACCCTGCTGCCCGCCTCCGTACGAGCCGGCGCCCGAGGAGCCGCCGAAGGGATTCGCTCCGCCGTATCCCGCATACCCCGACGCGCCTTGCGACGACGCGCCGCCGGCAGCCCCGCCCGAAGCCGCGGAGGCACGGCGATCGGCAGCGGCGTATTTCTCGGGGTTCATAATGCGATCGTACGCCTCGTTGATCTCGTTCATCCGCTCGGCGGCGTTCGGATCGTTGGGGTTCAAATCGGGATGGTTCTCGCGCGCCTTCCTGCGGTATGCCTTCTTCACCTCGTCTTGCGAGGCATCCCTCGACACACCGAGTACGCTATACGGGTCCATTGCCATTGCGTTTCCCTATTCGCCATCATCGCCGTCGGCGGCCCTTGCAGCCGCCGGCGTCATTTCGCCATCATCATGGGCAGCATCGCCGAACTTCCCGCAATACTGTCCCCATATCCCCGCGTACATCACGTTGCGAAGAATGTGAATATCCTGCTCAAGCGGCAAGCGCTCGAACGATTGCGCCGCCTGAGCCGCAATCGAGCGAAGTCCTTCCGAAACATCGCCGGGCACCGCGCCAGCCGCGACGAGCGGATTGTAGCTGCCCGATTTCAGGTCCTCATCGTAATCCATGACCGCATCCATGAGGTACACGAACTTGCCGAGCCATGCTCCCATGCGGCGCAGCTCGCCTGCCCAAAAATCCTCCCGATACGAGAACACGCGCCCTAAAATCGCACCGAAACGATTGGCGGCAGCGTCGAGCGACTCGTCCCCACGCTGCTCGATTGCGCGGATATCGGCCATGCCCGACTCGATGGCCTGGGCAATTGCAGGGCGTCTTGCCGACGCCGCACGATAGGCGGACGAGAGTGCCTGGGCCATCGCCCGCCGCGAGACCTTGCGATCGTCATGCCAATCGTCCATGAGCTTGTGGTACGCGAGCAGCACCGTCGCATCAGCGGCATATTCCGTGCACTCGCTCGTCGCAAATGGCTGGGGCTTGGTGGGATGAGCCCCGCATCGCGCGGAATCCTCGTGTTCGAGCGGTTCGTAAAGCGAGTTCAGTAGAAGTGCCAGGAACGTCATGTCGTAGGTGAGCGTCATGCGGCACAGCTGGCCGTTCTGCTCCTTCAGCGAATGGCAAACACCGCAGTACACCTTGCGGTAACGGGCAACCTCCTCAGGAGAAAGCTGCTTCTCATCTGCCATGATATAGCCGAACATACGCTACTACGACTTCTTCACGGTTTCGGTCTTGCACTTTGGGCACACCACGCGAAGCGTTCCCTTGCCGCGCGGGACCGAAAGCTCCTGCCCGCAGCCCTTGCACTTGAAGTACAGCGTGGTCTCGCGGTTCTCCCATTTCTTCCGCCCGATGGAAAGCGCGCGACGAGGTTTCTCGGTCGCGCGCAGGAACGCCTCGTTCTCGCGATCGCGCGCAGCGATGTTCTTCGAATAGGTACGGAAGAGCGCATAGGCCAAAAGCGCCAGCGCAGGCCATGAAAACAGGCCCATATGGGGGAGAACCGACAGCACCAGGCAGACGATGCCTGCAACGACCAGCGTATTCGACAGGGAGTCGGCGCCGCGCCTTCCCTGCATGGCGCCCGCCATCTTCCACTGCATCCGCTCGAGAAAACCCTTCATCCGAATGTGCACCGCCTTCGCCAATAATCGAGGAGGCCCGCGCGAGATGCACGGGCCTCAAATCTGCTCGGGACGCGAGTTAGAACGCCTCGAACTCGTTGAACAGGGTCAATGATACGCATAAGTTGTGCAGATGCCGCGAAGGCTTAGGGCTGTCAACAAACTGTCATGAAGGAAACGCGAGGCTTCCATCAGCGGGCGGCCTCTCTACACCACCTGGAACAAGAAGAACTTCAAGTAATCCGTCTCGGGAACGCCCCACAGAATCGGGTGGTCAGGCGCCTGCTGACGTTCCTCGATCTGGCGCAGCTGGACACCAGCGTCCTGCGCGGCGTAGGACACGACACGCCGGAAGCGTTCCGTGTCCATGAAATGGCTGCAGCTGCACGTTGCGAGATAGCCTCCACGAGGCAGCAACTTCATCGCGCGATAGTTGATTTCCTTGTAGCCGCGGGCTGCCGAATCGATGGTCTTGCGGCTTTTCGTGAACGCAGGCGGATCGAGCACGATGAAGTCATAAGTGCGATCGTGCGCCGCCTCGAGCTGGGGCAACAGGTCAAAGACGTTCGCCGCCGTGAAGTCCATCTTGCCGTCAAGTTCATTGAGCTGGGCATTCTTACGCGCTTGAGCGACGGCAAGCTCGGAGATATCGACCGCGTTCACGTACTCCGCCCCGCCGTGGGCGGCATTCAGAGCAAAGCTGCCCGTATGCGTGAAGCAATCAAGAACGCGTCTTCCCGCCGCGAGCTGCGCGACGGCACGCCGATTGTACTTCTGGTCGAGGAAGAAGCCCGTCTTCTGTCCGTTCTCGAAATCCACCTCATAACGAACGCCGTTTTCCATAATCTGCGTCGTCGTGGGACCGAACACCGCAGCCTCGGGTTGGCTGGGATTGATCGGGTCGAGCGAGCAGGCCGCATCCTCCGCAGTGCCCGCAAACCATCCCGCAGTCTGGGCGAGTCCTTCGAGAGAGCGGGTCGAAGCGTCGTTGCGCTCATAGAGTCCGCGAATCGCGATGCCGTCTTCGGCCAGCACTTCGAGAAGCGCAGGGAAGATCATCGGCTTCAAACGCTCCATCCCCACCGAAAGCGTCTCGGCTACGAGGACGTCCTCGAAGCGATCGACGACAAGGCCGGGGAACCCGTCAGCTTCGGAGAACAGAACGCGGCATGCGCTTGCATCGGTGCCCATCACCGTTTTCCGATAATTCCATGCCCACTGCACCTTCCGCTTCCAAAAGGCACGGTCGAAGCGATCGTTCGCATTGCGAGTGATGAGGCGAATACGAATCTTGCTCTTCTCGGACAACAAGCCCGACCCCAGATACGACCCCTTGCGGCTCACGACATCGACGATCGAGCCGTTCGCAACCGCAGCCTCGCCCGGCGCCGGCTCAAGCGAAACAACCTCCGCCTCGTACACCCAAGGATGCCCCTTCTCCAAGGCATGCTCGCCCTTCGGCGTAATGGTCGCGCGAGGATACGGGCGTAGAGTTTTCATAAGGGTCCTTTCAAATGATGGGAAGAAGCGTTGGGAGAATGTCCCATCCGCCCTAAAGCCAGCGAGAGGTAGGCACTATCCCATTAAGCAGGAGCGTACACCTGCCTCCTTTCGCCCTAAAGTCAGCGAGAGCCCAGCTGACGAGTGCAGATGGCGCGAAAAGATTGCGAAGCGTACCTTGGGTACGTGAGCAATCTTTGGAACGCCAGCTGCGCCGTCAGCCGGGCTCGCAGCGTCGACGGGCCGGGTTTGCCGCAAGGCAAAGCCGAACCTGCAAATCTTTGGAACGCCAGCTGCGCCGTCAGCCGGGCTCGCAGCATTGATGGTTCCCGATTTGTCGTCAGGTGAATCGGGGATTACAGAAGTCGCAGGTTGACTTCCTTGAGCTGGCGACCGGTTACCTCATTCGGCGCGCCCGTCATCGGGTCGGATGCGCTCGAAGTCTTCGGGAAAGCGATGACGTCGCGGATGGACTGCTTGCCCGCGAGCAGCATGACCAGACGGTCAAGGCCAAGGGCGATGCCGCCATGCGGCGGAGCGCCAAGCTCGAGCGCATGGATCAGATGGCCGAACTTCTCTTCCATCTGATCATCTTCCACGCCAAGACGACGAAGCACGCGCTTCTGCAGCTCTGCATTATGGATACGGATAGAACCACCGCCCATCTCGAAACCGTCCATGACGATGTCGTAGCTATAGCTCGAGCAGGCAAGCGGATCGGACTCGATCTTGTTCCAATCCTCTTCAGGAATCATCGTGAACGGATGATGTTCGGCGGCGTACTTCTTCTCGTCCGCGTCGTAGCGGAACATGGGGAAGTCGACGACCCACAGAAGAGCATGACCGTTGCGCTCGATACCGAGAGCATCGGCCATATGCAGGCGCAACGCGGAGAGCACGGCGCTTGCCGTATCGAAGGTGTCGGCCGCGAAGAGAAGCAGGTCGCCCGGCTCGACGCCTGCGGCTTCCTTAATCGCATTGTGCGTTTCCTCGCCGAGGAACTTGATGATGGGGCTCTTGCCAACAAGATCGGTATCAGCATCGGTATAGGCGATCCATGCCATACCCTTCGCGCCATTTGCGGCAGCGATGTCGGCAAGCTTCTCAATCTCGCCGCGCGACCAATTGCCGGCAGACTTCGCGTTGATGCACTTCACAACACCGCCATTGGCAGCAGCGCCTGTGAACACCTTGAAATTACAGTCCTTGATAAGGTCGGTCAGATCGACGAGCTCCATGCCGAAGCGGACATCGGGGCGGTCGCAACCGAAGCGATCCATCGCCTCTTTCCACGGCATACGCTGAAGAGGGAACTCGTGCTCCACACCGGCAGCGCTGAGGACTTCCTTAAAGACACCTTCCATGAGATCCATCACGTCAGTCTCTTCGACAAACGACATCTCGATGTCGACCTGGGTGAACTCGGGTTGACGGTCAGCGCGCAGGTCCTCGTCGCGGAAGCAACGGGCAATTTGATAATAGCGCTCAATGCCGCCGACCATGAGCATCTGCTTGAACTGCTGCGGAGACTGCGGCAAAGCATAGAACTTGCCCGGGTTCGGACGGGAAGGCACGAGGTAATCGCGCGCGCCTTCAGGAGTAGAGTTTGCAAGGATCGGAGTTTCAACCTCGATGAAACCACGCTCGTTGAGAGCCTGGCGCATCGCTTGCGCAACCTTATGGCGAAGCAAGAGATTCGCATACATCTCAGGGCGACGAAGGTCGAGGTAACGCCACTTCATGCGAGTGGTTTCATCTGTCTCGATGCCGTCCTCGATGGAAAACGGCGGAGTGACGGAAGTATTGAGAACTTTGACAGAGGTCGCAAGAACCTCGATTTCACCTGTGACCATGTTCGGATTCTCGGCACCCTCACCACGAGCGCGCACACGACCGGAAATCTGCAAAACGTATTCGCGCCCAAGATGCTCGGCGATATGGAACTCTTCTTCACTGACGCAGTCGGGGTCAACAACAACCTGGGTATAGCCCTCGCGGTCGCGAAGATCGCAGAAAATCAGCCCACCATGGTCGCGATTGTGCCAAGCCCAGCCAGTAAGCACAACCTCACGCCCAACATCACTCTTACGCAGCTCGCCGCATGTTGCGGTATGCATGCAAAACTCGTTCTTGAAGTCCGTCATTGAATAAGCTCCTCGATATGCAGTATCAAACCCATTGATTGGGTATGCGACTCAAACTGGACTATTGTACTTCACGAAATGAAACTGAAGGAGAACGCAACAGCGTCTCCACTGTAAAAGCCCGATAATGGCCGCAAGAAGCGCGCGAATGGCGAAATAGAACTTGTTAGCTCAGTAGTATCTAAGAACGCGGCATACAAGAGGCAGCAAACGCCATCTTCGGCGACGCGGGCGCAACTGCGCAGAGGGAAAAGGAGGCCCGCCCATGGCAGGGAAGCCCGCCTGCGCGACCGGCGCCCCGCCCAGGAGGCGCACATGCGCCCGAGCGCGAAAAGAAAGGGGCCGCGGCCGGGTCCCCCCGGGCCGCGGCCCCCCTGCGCAAAAGAAAAAGCGCCGCCCATGAGCGGAACGCCCTATCCTCCCACGGACTT